>Ga0181557_1000003_pt1 | contig 281955 bp, 279 predicted proteins | sample 011ome_23_FD_148632 | JGI IMG/M metagenome (GOLD analysis project Ga0181557, IMG submission 148632) | Coastal salt marsh microbial communities from the Groves Creek Marsh, Skidaway Island, Georgia - 011506CT metaG (spades assembly) | ecosystem: Environmental > Aquatic > Marine > Intertidal... | reverse complement strand
ATTTAGCTCATCATCTCCAACCAGCGCATACATATCGGCAATAAGTTCTAAAAAATAGCCTTCTCTACAAGCGGTCATTAACGCATCCCGTAAGGTGCTGCTAGTGCCATTGACACTCAACTCTTTTTTAATTTTTTGGAGCTCATCATCGGTCGAAACGGCTTTATTCAATGCCGTGAATTTATAATCTTCATTAGACATTTTGACAATCCTTTTCGAAATTATTAGTTTTTACTCGACGCTTACCCGTCAACAACTGCTGCATTAATGCTTTTTTCTCTTGCTTTAGGTCAGCGAGTTGTCGTTCGAATAGTTTAGTTTCTTTGTCTACATTGGTGAGAGTGCTTATGATTTTTTGTTGTTCTTCTCGAGAAGGTAGCGCAATAACAAGGTAGGAAAATATAGAAATCCAGTGTCGTTGGTGTCCGCCAATAGGATAATTAAGTATTTGCATAGCTTCGAATATGTACTTGATAGAAGCACCTTCTTTTGCGACTAGAATTTTCATTGCGCTAGACTTAGCCTTAAATGGAAAATTGAATCGCCATGAGAACTATAGACACTCCAAAGCTATATGATAATAGCAATATTGGAGAAACAGATGACAAGCAAGAGATACACAGACGAATTTAAGATTGAAGCCGTTAAACAAATTACTGAACGCAACTATTCAGTTTATGAAGTGGCGAAACGGTTAGGTTGCACCACCAAAAGCCTTTATGCTTGGGTTGAGCGTTATGGCAACGAAAGTTCCAAGTACAATCAAATCACCGACCAGCAAAAAGAAATCCGTGATCTGAAAGCGCAACTTAGGCGCACTGAAGAAGAACGAGACATATTAAAAAAGGCCGCCGCATATTTTGCCAAAGAGTCACTGTGAGGTATGCGTTTATCAAGGCTCATCATCCCCAGCATGGGGTTAAATTACTGTGTAAAGCAGCCAATGTTCATCGAAGCGGTTATTACGCTTGGCTAAAACAGCCCAAGTCTAAACGCACGATAGAAGATCAACGCCTGCTAGGCATTATAAAACAGTCCTGGCTGGAAAGTGGTTGCGTATATGGTTATCGCAAGGTGTACCACGATCTACGCGAACTAGGTGAAACTTGCGGCATGAGCCGCGTTGAACGTTTAATGCATCAAAACAAGCTTAAATCACAAACTGGATACAAAAAGCGACGTTATATGAAAGGTAGCTTACCCTCATCCGTTGCCCAGAATATTTTACAGCGACAATTTGAGGTCAATGAGCCTAATCAATCATGGGTGACGGATATTACTTATATCAGAACTTATGAAGGTTGGTTGTACTTAGCTGTCGTGTTGGATTTATTCTCACGCCAAATTATTGGTTGGTCAATGCACTCAAGAATGGAAACAGATCTTGTTATGAACGCATTACTGATGGCCGTATGGAAAAGAAAGCCGACGACGGAGGTCGTTGTTCATTCTGACCAAGGTAGTCAATATACCAGTTATGAATGGCAAGACTTTTTGAAAGCGCATAATTTGCAGAGCAGCATGAGCCGTCGAGGTAATTGCCATGATAATGCGGTTGCTGAGAGCTTCTTTCAACTGCTAAAACGCGAACGTATCAAACGAAAAGTATATGCAACTCGTGATTTAGCCAAGCAGGATATTTTTGATTATATTGAGATGTTCTATAATCCAGTTCGGAAGCATGGCAACAACGATATGTTGTCGCCAGTTGAGTATGAAAAAAGGTACTTTAGGGAGCTAATGAGTGTCTAGTAATCTCAAGGCGATTCAAATCTACAAACTTAGTAGCTGTGGTGAAGTCGTCAAATATGATCACAGGTAGGTTCTCGCTGAAGATGCCGAACTCTTCATTTGAGTAACCTAATACAAATGTCTTTCCGGCAGTTAATACCGGTATCTGGTATTTATTTGAATAATCGGTGGACTTCACCAAATAAGGGGTCGGTTGCTTGTAATCTAAAAGGTTACCCAGCTCTGCTTTTTCCCACTCACCCTCAAATGGTTTGCCTGATTCATCTAGCAGGCGCTTTTTACCCGTGAGCAGTTGTTGCATGAGGGCTTTTTTCTGCTGTTTGCTGTTGTCGATTAGGCGCTCGGTGGTGCTAATAGCTTTATCCCATGTGGATAGGATTTTGGCGATTTTTCGTTGTTCAGGGAGTGGAGGAGTTAGTATTTTTAGAGGCTTTAGGACTTGTAGATTAATGTTTTTTTGTGCGTTTTGAGTGGCTTTTGAATCAAGCTCAGTCTTGAGTGTCTCTAAAGCGTTTTTAAGCCAATATGTGTCAGATGTGTTCTTCTTAGGCTGAATTGCTACCAAGCTGTCAGGGCAAGCAACGTCAAAAGTTGTGATGGCTGTGTCACCAATATTTGCGGCTATTGTTATTAATATAGTGTTTTCAGGGAATAATTTACTTACTTTTAATCCTTCTGCATTTAATGTTTGGCTAAAAGTTCTGAGGTAAGTATCTGCAGCGGCAATATCACCAGTTTGAACGAATGGTATGGCGCCTCCATAATATTGTGGATCGTTTCGTGGACGAGCTGAAAACTTCCCCCGCTCTACGGATGCAATATCAGATAAGCTTGTAATGCTCCAACCACTAGGCACCATAACCCAGCTCCTTTAAGTAGCCTTCCATTTCTGCTTCAAGGGTTTTTAGTTCGCTTTGTAACTGCACGCGTTCCTTACGTACGGCCATTAAATCTATTTCAGCTTCTTCTTCAAAGGTATCGACATAACGCGGAATATTGAGGTTAAAGTCGTTTTCTTGTATTTCATCAAAACTGGCTAAGTAAGAATATTTATCCGTCGTCTCACGCGCTTTGTAGGTTTCGATAATCTTTTGAATATTATCGGGCGTGAGTTGGTTTTGGTTTTTACCTGACTTGAACTCGCGGCTTGCATCAATGAATAGAACGTCCTTATCCATTTTTTGTTTTTTAAAGATTAAAATAGCGGCGGGGATGCCTGTGCCAAAGAAGAGTTTTTCCGGAAGGCCAATCACGGTATCGAGCAGGTTTTCTTCTATGAGTTGCTGCCTGATTTTGCCCTCTGATGAACCACGGAATAACACCCCATGAGGGACAACAACACCCATTCGGCCAGAGTTTGGCTTGAGGGTTTCTATCATGTGGCTGATAAAGGCGTAGTCACCTTTGGTTTTTGGCGGGATACCGCGGCGGAATCGTCCGTATGGATCATTCGCCGCATCTTCATGCCCCCATTTATCAAGCGAGAAGGGTGGGTTGGCGGTGACGACATCAAAGTGTAATAGGCCGGTACCGTCTTTGTCTTTTAGTAAGGGGTTACGAATAGTGTCGCCCCATTCAACACGGTGGTTGTCTTCACCGTGTAGGAACATGTTCATTTTTGCTAGCGCCCAGGTAGAGCCAATGGCTTCTTGACCAAACAGTGCGTATTTCTTTGAACCCGAGTTTTTACGTACCATCGCGCCACACTTCATAAGTAATGAGCCTGAACCACAAGCAGGGTCACATATTTGATCGCCTTCTTGAGGTTCTAATATGGTGGCGAGCAGGTCTGACACTTCAGGTGGTGTGTAGAACTCGCCCGCGGTTTTGCCGCTGCCCGCTGCAAAGTGCTTGATGAGGTATTCATAAGCGTTTCCGATAATATCGAGTGATCCCACGCGGCTAGGACTTAAATCTAGAATATCTTTACCAAAGTCTTCTAATAGATGGCGCAATAAATCATTCTTTTGTTTTTCTGGGCCTAATTTGTCGGTACCGAAGGTAATGTCTTGGAAAACATTGCGTAGCTTGGAGCCGTTTGATTCTTCTATAGTATGGAGTGCTTTATCAATTCGTTCGCCATTTCCTGGTTGGTGGCGAGCTTCGTACAAATCCCAAAAGCTTGCGCCTTCTGGCAGTACGAAACGTTGCTTTGCCATCATGGCGTTGATAAGCGCCGGGTTATCCCCATGTTGTTCGACTAACTTTCCATGATCATCTTTATAGACATCGGAAATGTATTTTAAAAACAGCATCGTCAAGATAAAGTCTTTGTAGGTGTCTGAGCTAATAACGCCTCTAAAGGTATCGCAGGCTGACCAGACGGCTTTATTTATATCGTCTTGGTTGAGTTGGGTATGTGGCATGGAAATTCCTTTTATATAAAGTTGATTGAGGGTAGCTGATTAACTTGATTGATGTAGGTTAATTGCTAGGGCGTCGATTTGTTGTTGCCTATTTTTAATGAGCTGATGAAATAGCTTTTGTTCTTTTATGGCGGCATTGTTAAACGCTACAATTTGTTTCTGTTCGGCTATAGGCGGTATGACCAGTGGTGTATCCTCAAGTACTTTCCTGCGAATGCTGACGTAGTGAGTGCCTTCGGCCGAATTTTTGAAGTATTGTTGTGCAATCACTTGGTTTAGTTGCCAGCTAATAAATGCAGGAATGACATGCCCTGCATTTTTGTTATTTACTTGGATGACAAAAAAGTGAGGGGAGCAAACAGAGTTATCTGGAATGTTTTGCATCAATGTTGCAAAGTGTCTGGCGCCCTTTATAGCGAACAAAATGTCGTTTTCTTTTAGATAAACAGGTTTCTTTTTGCTGGTGAGAGCTGTTTTTACAATTTTTTGCTTGTCTACTTCCCCGTACTGATTAATGTCCCTTATCTGAATGACAAAGGTATCTGCGTCATCACTTGGGTTAATCGAGCCTCGGAAAGGGTGGCCTGGCTTTATATCGGCAATGTCAATGAGTGCGGTGCTTTTCATGGTGGTCTTTGCTTTATTTAAGGCAATTAATTTACCGTTAATAAAATATTAATTAACTGGATATTAATGTACTTAAAAGAGTAGTTGATGTCAATTATAATATGCAGTAATAAAATACTGCTGATAAATACTTGACAAGACTTACTGCCATTCCTATAATTATGCAGTAATTGAATGATGCTAATTACAAGATATTTGAAGTTTATCGCAAGGGGAGTTGCCTTCAAAGTTTGAATAAAGCGTTGATCAAGAATTTTTTATTTAACTCAATAAGAAAGGAATGATGAACTATGAATAATTTAACGAACCTTGAATCACAGAATAAACCGCTGTTCTTTCAGCATAAGAACAATCACATCAAGCTGACTTTCCCTAAAAAGGGCAAAGTCAGAATGCGCAAAGTAAGTACTCGATCACGAGCTAGACCAACTGGTGAATATCCATCGTGGAAGATGAGTCGGATGTTGGAGTGGGAGTCCCACAATGAACTGAATGCCTTTGTTCTATTAGATGCGAGTCCCAGTATTCAAGCCTTTGCTGAACAACCGATGTTAATTGAATATTGCATTGAGGGGCTGGTAGCTAAGCATTATCCGGACATCTTGGTTGCTAAAAATGGCGAGCTACAAGTGTGGGAAATTAAGCCTGAAAGGGAAGCCAAAAAAGATGATGTGCGAATTAGAACCGATTTTTTAACCGAATACTTACCAAAAATCGGCTATTCATACCATGTTGTTACTGGTGAGCAATTATCCAACAAATTACGGCTACACAATGCACGAACGATTCTTAAGTTCGGTCGTGATCCTATTGATGGTACGTCTCGAGAAATACTGAGGGTCTACTTTCTTTCTAACGATTCAATATCTTGGCTTGACGGTATTTACACAAGCTCAGATGTTGATATCCGGTGTGTTTTGTCCCGGCTTACTTTAGAGGGAGTGTTAGTCCTAGATGGTAGTGAAAAAATAGGCAAGGGCTCTTTGTTTAGGTTGAAAGCAAATGGAACAAAGGGGGCAATATCATGAGTACTGCGAGGATAATGGTTGGGTCGTATGTAGAATACGATGGCGAAAAACTTAACTTAATACGTAAGTTTGAAGGTGATATTTGGCAATTAGAATGCCAGAAAACAAAACGAATCAAAGAGTTTTCTGAAAGTGAAATACTGAGTCTTATCAGTCAAAATGCAATGAATATTTTTGAGCATTTTCCCGAAGAAAGAAAATTAAAAAGTGACAAACGTCTGGCTTTATCAGTAAATGATAAAGGCTATGAAAAAGCAATTGAGCGCTTCGAATATGTGTCAGCGACGCTCGACATACCCAACACACGTTCTAGATTAATACCGGTCATAGAAGAAACTTGGGTTAAGCTGGGTAGCAAAGGTAGGGCTCCTGATCCATCAACAGTTATTAGGTGGAAAAATAAATATGAAATGAACGGCAATGCTTCGGTTGCACTGTTAGATAAGAATTTGGACAAAGGTAATCGTCGTGGACGATATTGCCTTGAGGTTGAAAACCTGGTCGGAGACGCAATTGATGAAACGTATATGCGGCGTGAAAGAGGGACAATCAGTGATGCTCTTGAGTGCGCTAAATACCTTGTCATCACAAAGAATGAGTTGCGTGGAGAGCTAAACAAACTGGAATTACCGAGCATGGCTTTGGTTAAGCGAATGATTGGAGACATAAATGCTTATGATGTTTGTGTGGCAAGGCATGGGCGTGAGTATGCTAGAAAGGCATTCCGGTCGGTCATTCAAAACCGTACTACGTATTCACCGCTTGAGCGTGCGGAGATCGATCATACTAGGCTTGATCTTTTTGTACTTGATGATAAGACTGGACTGCCTTTAGGACGCCCTTGGCTGACAGTTTGTATTGATGATTACACACGATGTGTTCTCGGATTTTCAATTAGCTTTGAACCACCCAGTAATTTGACCGTTCAACGTTGCTTAAAACAAGCTTTTTTACCCAAAACTGAATTACTCAAAAATTACCCTGATATAGATAATGATTGGGCTGCACACGGTGTCATGTCTCAACTAGTTGTTGATAATGGGGTGGAGTTTCACTCGCACGCTTTAAGAAACACTTGCTTTAAATACGGTATAGAGATCCATCGGGCGCCGCGTAGAACCGGTTGGTTCAAAGGAAAGGTTGAACGTTTCTTTGGTACGTTAAATTCGGGGTATATTCATAAACTTCCGGGTACAAGTTTTTCTAACATTTTTGAGAAAGATGACTACGATCCAAAAAAACATGCGCTCACGACGTATAAGAAGTTGCACGAAGGTATTTATAAGTGGCTTGTTGATGTGTACCACCAGGAGGAGCATCGAGGAATTGGTATGACACCGGCTAACATGTGGGAGGAATCAGTTTGTCAAGAGGATATTCGACTGATCAGTTCGCCTGAAGAGTTAGATATCTCATTTGGGACGCCTAAAAACGACAAATCGTTAAGTCATAAAGGGATAGTGCATGATTTACTTCATTACAACTCAATTGAGTTAAATGACCTTCGTTATAGGTACGGTGATACTTGTAAGGTTGATATTTTATACAACGATGATGACATAGGTGAAGTTGTCGTTTTCGTTAAAGGTGACAACCATTCTTATATCGTTCCTGCAGTGTCAAAAGAATATGCTGTTGGGTTGACACGTTGGCAGCACAAGCAGATAAAAAAGTGGGCGAAAGAAAACGGTGTTGTTGTTAATGAAGCGTCCTTGTTGAAGGCGAAAGCTAAATTGTTGAACTGGGCAACAACAGGTAAAAGGTCTGTTAAAAAAGCACGTTTCATCGGTGATAAGGAATTGCTTAAAGGTTCGAAAACAAAATTAGATAAAAAGAAAAAAACAGCCCTGCTGGATGATGATAAGCATATAGATAAAGTGTTTGTAGTGGATGCGTCAACGCCGGTTAAATATATAAAACCAATTCATAGGCCAAGGGGGAGTGACTCGCTTACTCTAAAGAAGGGTGACTCATGATTGAAAACCCATACCTAATACAAGAGACCTTGGTAGAGCACTCTGGCTTTGTTAGGGCGGTTGAGAGAATCGAACAAGGCTTTAAATACGCTAAAGGCTCAGCTAATCCCATTTGCATTGCATTGATTGGTGAGTCTAGGACCGGTAAAAGCAGGGTTCTTGACGAGTGTTTAATGCATCACCCGCGCACAAGAACTGAAGATGGTTTGAATGTGCCAATCTTGAAAGTTAGAACGCCGTCTAAACCGACAGTAAAGGGGCTTGTTGAGCTATTATTGGAATCAATTGGGGACCCCAAGTGCTGTACTGGAACGGAGAATATAAAAACATCACGCTTGAAAAAGTTGATGAAAGATTGCGGTACGCAAATGGTCATGATTGATGAGTTCCAGCATTTTTGGGACAAAGGGTCACGTAAGGTCATGCATCATGTCGCTGATTGGCTAAAAATATTGGTGGATGATACCAACGTGGCTTTAGTTGTAGGTGGGCTACATAGTTGTCAGGCAGTATTAGAGCAAAATGAGCAATTGATGGGTCGTTTTTCAGCTCCTATAAAAATGCAGAGGTTTGAGTGGCTGAATAATGACTTGAGGACCGATTTTATTGCGATTTTAGGTGCTTATAATGAGTCGATGCAAGAACACTATGATTTGCCGTGCTTGACTAATGAAAGCATGGCATTTCGATTTTATTGTGCGACGGGCGGCCTTTTTGGTTACTTAGTAAAGCTTCTTCAGTGTGCAGTTTGGAATGCGATCGATCAGAAAACCTCAGTGATTACGCTGGAGGACTTAGCTGTTGCACATCTAGAATCAACGTTTAACAAGGAATTTGTTTCAGCTGAAATAGCTCCTTTTCACCCTGATTTTAACGTGCAACCGACGATAAGTATTTTGCAGAAAGTAAGCCAAATAGGCTCTGCAAATGGCGGTATGTCGATAGCCGGTAGCGGTGCACGTAAAATCAAAACCAGCGCTTAATTGGGCGGGTTATTTGAGTGATGAGTTTACTAGTAAGAACACCAGCACCTTATGCAATTGAGAGCCTACAAAGTTACATTCTAAGGTTGTCTGAGAGAAATGGGTACGACACGCCGGTTCACATATTACAGGTGGCGGGTATGACGGCTCATAGCATGCATGGCATAGATGTCCCTTTGGGTAGCCTTGTTGATATAACAGGATGTGATTTTGAAAAGTTAAAGGCCATCTCAAATATAGCAAATGATGCCGCTTATCATTCAAAAATATTAAATGAAAATTTACAGCGTAGTGCATCGACGTCACAGTTTGATTTGAGGCGAGCATTCTTTTGTCCCCATTGTGCGGAAGACGACGGTTACATAGAAGCATTTTGGAGTTTAAGTTATGCCGTTGGTTGCCCAAAACATGGGTGTGTGCCAATAACGCACTGTGTTGAATGCGGCGAAAAAGTCAGTTGGTTCAGGCCCGGGTTATTAACCTGTCGTTGCGGCGCTAATTTTTCTGATCAGAGTTTAGAAACGCTTGATGAGGACGTTAATGAGTTTATGAAAATCATTGCGTTAAAAGTGTATGGTTTTAATTTAGGCGGACTTAAGAATAAGAGCGGATACCCGATTAAATATTTCGATGAATTATCATTGAGCTCTTTGTTGTTGATAATGAATGTATTGCAAAAGCAGTACTACAAGTGTCATGAGCCCCATTCTAATACGCATTCTAGAGAGATCGATTCATCGGTTAATATTTTTAAGAACTGGCCGCATGGATACCATGCGTTTTTGAACAACCTGGGTGAATATTATGAAACAACACGGCCACCAGAGTCCGCTTTACGAAAGCAGTTCGAGCTTTTTTACTTAGCCTTGTTTAAAAACAGCTCCTTCAAAAAAGAAGCCGTTTATCTAAAAAGTGAATTTATTGAGTTTGGAAAAGGTGTTTGGGGCAAAGGGTATATTGATAAAAAGCTCCTAGATAACCAGTCATTAACGAGTGGTATGAGGTACCTCACAAAATCTCAGTTTTGTGAAAGGACAGGCATGTCGCCGCGTGTGTTGAATATGATCATTGACAGCCGTTATATCAATAAAAAAACCATCCCATCAAGTAATGGCGGTTCTCGAGTCATCATAGATATGAGAGGTACGCTTATACCTGAAGTTTTTTTTAAAACGGTTCCGATTCGAGAGGCGGGTGCAAGCTTGGGTGTGCCCGTTAGCGTTTTGAAATATTTAAAAGAAGGTACCGTGTCGACTGAGTCGTTGCATCGGGGGCGAAAGGAAACCTGGTTTGTTGAAGAGATAAAACTGTTAATGCAGTCAGCTAGGGAACATGCAAAGCCATTGGGGTTTTATAAACAAGAAATGGTTTGTTTGAAAAACATTATGAATAAGAAGCTTAAGTCTACTGAATTGAAATCAGATATAGTTTCAGCAGTGATTGACGGGGTGATTCAATCTGAATGTTCGATTGACTCAAATTTATCGGGCTTTATGTTAGACAAATCTCAAGTAGACAGGTTGATTAAAAGGCATACATCACTAGTTGAAATAAGTACACTCGGATTTACTGAGGTTGTGGATAAAACGGGCTTAGATTCATCAGTTATTAACGATGCTATTACACAAAATATTTTGGTTGCAACAACTGTCGAGGGACATGTACGAATAACGGCAGAATCTGTTGATTATTTTTGTGGAAATTATGTCGTATTATCGGGCGTAGCGCACTTACTTAACACCAATACTAGACTTCTTTTAAGGTTATGTAAGTCTAATGATATTGAAGTGATTGCTTTAAAACGCAACAGTAAGCATGGCACCAGAGGTAGTCAACCGATCATTCTAACAACGCATAAAGAAAAGTTGGTTTTAGCTAGAGAAGACGAGTTAAAGCGAGCTAGAAAAAGGCAAAGAAAAGACCTCACGTTGAAATATGAAAAGGCAGTGCGTAGGTATTTCAAGATACTAAAAGAGACATCAGCTTCAATCCCAATGCGTGCAGGTAAACCAAACAAAATGGCTATAGCCAAAGCCTGTGGTTTTAGCCGGCATGTGATCTACACATACCCATCGGTCATTAAACTAATGAATGAATTTCTTAATGATGGTAATTAAATGAAGCAGTTATCTATTACGAAGTACCGTAGAAATGTTCGCTCAAACTATACCTGTAAAAGGAAGAAAAAATAATTCGAGAGCTGCTTAAAGCTTCGGTTGATTGGTATCAGAACAAAGACGGCGTAGTAGTGGGCTACCTGTTTGAATGAGCCTCGCCTCATGATGTCAAAAAAGTCGCTCATTTACAGTCGGTCTTTTGAATTTTAAGTGGAAAATTCTTTATCTTGGGTTACAGGCGGTACTGCCTTTTTCGATCACTGTAGCAACTACAGTGTTATCAATTTTGATGGTGAGGTGGTTAGCTCCGATTCGTTTGACGGTTTTATCATCCGCCATATCAAAGGCCTGACTTATTAGTCATAAAGCTGATATTGCATGAGTCTGTTAGACGTCTTTGCTCTTCTGGTCGATGGCCTCGTTTACTCTGTTTTATAGTCTGTTTTACGCCTTGCTCCTAAGCTTTTATCCAGCGAGAAGTAGCACTCTAGTAAATGTCTATAATTTCAGTAATATCCACTTTATTTGTCACAGTTGGAAAAGACGAATCGCTAGGTTTCGGTTATGTTGCTAGATTTCAGGAGAGTGAGCTCACAAGGTAGGTTGTTTAATAGCAAGTGCGACCTTTTTTGTCGCATATAAGTTGTAATCTAGTTCCTCAATAAATCATTGCTATTAATGGGAACCAATTAATTTTTTGGTCATCTTGGGATACGGGCCATCTAAGCCTAACCAAATAGAAGCAAAAGCATCTGAAAAGCCTGCCAGACCTATTTCTCCTATAAATTGATTGTTAAAGTAGAAGTAGGTAACTTTCTCATTATCAATGTAAAACGTAATCTTATCTGCAGGTTTAACACTAGGCCATATCACTAATAATTGTTTCGCCCAGTTTTTTTTCTGGTCTTCGCCAATATTGAAACGTTCCCATTGGTTGACCGTTTCATCCACAAGCTCAATGTTAGATATTTCTCTTTTGTAGGTTAATTCAAGTGACAACGGAAAATTTCCTGCCTTGTAAGTGCCGCTCGGGGTTCTTAATTCAATATCGTAGATATCCCAAAACCAAACACTGAAACTGGAACGGCCAACAACGTTTAGTTCTTTTAGAGGTATTTCGTTTGCACTTACGATGCCTATTTGTACCAAAAATAGCAGTATAAAAATTTTTCTCATAAGTTCTTCAAGTAATTTGATTGTAGCCTTAATAGAGGAAATGTTAGATGTTGAAATAAGACAGCCAACTTAATAGCTAGCATACCTATTAAAAATTGGACCGAGTACACCGGTAAAATGTAAGGGTGCATCTGTTATTGCTAAACAAACACAACCTGAGGTGCCGACGATAGGTTTATGTTCATCAGAACCGTCACACGCAATAAAATCACCTGCGTTATGTTTACCTTTGTGGTCTTTAAAATCACCTTTAATAACATACGTGAACTCTTTGCCTAAATGAGTATGCTTAGGGATTTTGGTATGGGGTGAAAAACGTAACAAATTAACTTTAAAGCTAGGATCGTATAACTCAAGTGCAACAGATGATATTTTGGATGAGAGTTTTTGCCACTCGAAATCATCGTAATTAAAATCGGATAATTGGTTAAATAAAGGCCTATTTATTGCGGCAATGGCATAACTTAAGGTGTCATCTTCGCCAAAATCAACGATATCGATATTTTTCTTATAAAGGCTTTTAGAAGTTTTTGAAACACCATTGTCTGATGTTGGTAATTTATCTAAATCAGCTGTTAAACGCTCAAAGCTATTATTTTCAATGCGAGAAGCTTCTGATAATTCGAGATTCTGGCCGTAAGAAGACTCTATAGCTGCAATTTTTTGTCGGCAAGGTTTGCATTGTTTTTGATGCAGAGCGATGGCCAAACTCAATGCGGGTTCTACATTTCCATTTGAATAGTTTAATAATAACTCGGTGTCTATATGGCTGTTCATTCGCTTTGATTCCGTAAATGGTGACGTAAAACCTTCAATGAGCTTCTAATTCGAGACTTGATGACACCTAATGTTAAGCCAAGTTCTTGAGCTGCTAATTGGTGGCTTTTATCCTCGTAATAGACTTTTAAAATAACGTTTTTTTGTTCGTTGCTTAAATACTTAAAATTATTAGTCAATTTAATTTTGTCGTAGGCACTAACAAGCTCTTCATGAACGTCATCTTCAGCTATGTGGAGATCTGACTGAGAGTCCTCAAGTTTGACTTCAACAATTCTCTTTTGCCTAAGCAAATCAATTTTTAAATTTCTAGCTATGGTGAAAATCCAAGTTGAAACATTTGCCTTGTCTGCCTGATATGTCTTGGCCTTTTGCCAAACACGTATAAAGACTTCATGAGTCATCTCTTCGGCATGACTTGCGCTAGCATGTTGTTTGAAAAATGTTTTGACCTTGGGAGCAAAGTAAATATACAAAGCTTTGTACGCGTTCTTATCTTGTTCAAAGGCAATCGCATGGATGTATTGTTTGCACAGACTTGCTTGTTCCGCCTTGCTTGGTGATGGCTCGCCCATAAAGGAATAAATTGGTTGCCGAAGAATAGTATGAGCTGACCAATATACTAAGTTTTCGTTTACTTGTCTTTGCGCTTGCATATTCATATTTAATAAAAACCGTTAGTAAAGGCAACGTGCCTTTTTTAGTCTCTATTAGGTTTTACGACAAATAACGCGGATTGGATCAAAAAAATAATTTTAATCCAATCCGCGTTATTTTACGTATAACTTATTAAGTCAATTTGATTGAGGCAATGATGAAATTATTTTGTATGGTGTTGGGTGTTTTCATATTAAGCGGTTGTGCAATAGACGCTAATAAATACCGTAATAAAGCACCTGGTTTTCAGTTCGAATCCTTTTTTCAAGGAAACCTATGTGCAAAAGGCCTAGTGAAATCAAGAAATGGTCAAATTAATCGGAAGTTTGCGGCTGACATTGTCGCCTTTAGTTCTGAGGATAAAGTTAGGCTAGAAGAAGTTTTTCTATTTGATGATGGGGAACGTCAAAACCGTGACTGGATCTTTGACAGAACACCTGAAGGTTGGTTAGGTACGGCAGGTGACGTAGTAGGAGTTGCTAACGGTGAGGTGTTTGGCGATAGTTTAAATTTAAATTATGAGTTAAAGATTAGCGTTGATAACACTGAATACATTGTGGCTATGGATGACTGGTTAACGTTAGTAGATAGCTCGACGCTTATGGGCTCAACAGAAATCAGTAAATGGGGTGTTAATTTGGGACGTATCGATATCGTGATTCAAAAAGAAGCTATGATCCAAAGTGATATAAATAACGTAAGAACTTGTATAGAAGATAGAGTGTTGTAAATGCGTTTGCTAAATAGATTAAAACCCATGCTTTTATGGTTTGATGCTAAATCAAGTGTCAATCAAGATGAAACTGAAAATCCAAATAAACTGGGCTGGAGCCAGGTAACGCCATTTGTTTTTATGCATTTAATGGTATTGGCCGTTATTTGGGTGGGTTTTAGCTGGATAGCCATGTGGACCGCAGTTGCTTTATATTTTATAAGGATGTTTGCTATCACCGGTTTTTATCACCGATATTTTTCACATAAACTGTTTAAAACATCGCGTTTTATGCAGTTCTTTTTTGCTTTTATGGGGGCAAGTTCTGCACAAAGAGGCCCGTTATGGTGGGCGGCACATCATAGAACTCATCATCATGCTTCTGATAAAGAAGAAGATCCGCATTCACCTAGATTACAAGGTTTCATTTGGAGCCATTGTCTTTGGTTCTTATCACCCAAAAATCTCCTTACGCGAACGGATAAGATAAAAGATTTTAATAAATTCCCAGAATTAAGGTGGCTTGATCGGTTCGATATAACGGCACCGTTAGTGCTGATAATTGTCCTCTATTGCGTGGGCTCGCTAATGGCTGCTTATTACCCTCATTTGGAAACTACAGGTGCGCAAATGATTGTATGGGGATTTTTTATATCAACAGTCGCTTTGTATCACGGAACCTACACGATAAATTCTCTTGCGCATCGGTACGGCAGCCGACGCTTTGATACCCCTGATGACAGCCGTAACAACGCGCTGTTAGCTATTATTACACTAGGCGAAGGTTGGCATAATAACCACCACTATTATCCTGGAAGCGCGAGACAGGGTTTTGTGTGGTGGGAACTTGATATTACTTTTTATGTGTTAAAAATCATGAGTTGGTGCGGGCTAGTTTGGGACTTAAAACCGATACCAATTGAAGTGCAAAAAGAGATCGCAAGGAAATAGCCATGAGCACTGAAAAATTCACTCAAATTTACCAACAACTGAACAAAGATAATCTCGAGCTACTGGGGGAGCTTTACAGTGAAGACGTCACGTTTATCGACCCCTTGAATAAAATTGAAGGACTGGATGATTTAACGGTTTATTTTGCTGATTTATATGAAAACGTCTCTTCAATTAGTTTTGATTTTATAGAAATAAAGTCTTTAGAAAATAGCCATTTCGTGACCTGGAATATGAACTTAGCCCATTCAAAACTTAATCAAGGGAAAAGTTATATTGTTCCTGGCGTTACGCATTTACAAACAGATGAAAACGATAAAATAAACTATCACCGAGACTACTTTGATGCGGGGAAGATGTTGTATGAGCAAATACCGGTGCTAGGGACAATAATCGCCTGGATTAAACGGAAACTCTAATGGCATATGATTTTAAAGGTAAGCATGTTTGGATCACTGGGGCTTCCAGCGGCATAGGTATGGGATTGGCTAATGAGTTGGCTGAAAAAGGCGCCAATGTGTTTGTTAGTGCAAGAAATGTGGAAAAATTAAATGAAAGTTTTGCCGATAAGCAATCTATAAGCATATTGTCTGGCGACTTAACATCTGTTGATGTTAATAAAGAAATAGTGGAACAAATTAGAACCTTAGCTGGCGGATTGGACTGCGTTATTTTTAATGCAGGCACCGCTGAATATGTTGATGTTTATAATTTCTCTGCGGCGCCATTTGAACGAATGATAGAAGCCAACTACTTCTCTATGGTAAGGGGAATTGAAGCTGCCATGCCGTTATTAAAAGAGTCTGATGCTGCTTATTTGGTTGGCATGAGTTCTAGTGTTGGATGGCAAGGCCTTCCTTCTGGGCAGGCCTATTCAGCAAGTAAAGCCGCGATAAGGAATTTATTTCAAGGTTTGAAAATTGAGCTGGCACCAAAAAATATAGCCGTTAGTTGGATATGCCCCGGGTTTGTTAAAACCCCGCTAACCGATAAAAATACCTTCGATATGCCTTTTAGGGTGAGCATTGATGAAGCAACCAACACAATCGTTAAGCACCTAGAAAAACAAACCACAGAAATCCATTTCCCTAAGCGCTTCACGTATTTCTTAAAATTAGTTTCTTATTTGCCGGCTGGGTTGGCGGCAAAAATATTAAGTAAAACAGTGCCAGAATCTAACCGATGAAGGTCGCAGTCGTTGGCACAGGCATAGCGGGTAGTTTAGCCGCGTACCACCTAAATAAAAAGCACGATATTACCGTTTTCGAAGCCGAAAATTATGTTGGTGGACACACGCACACCCATACGATTGAGTTGGGTCGTGAAAAACAAATTATCGATACAGGCTTTATCGTCTTTAATAAAAAAACGTACCCTAACTTTATTAAGTTATTAAAAGAATTGGATGTCGATTATCAATCAAGTGATATGAGTTTTAGCGTCCAAAATGAACGCACGGGTCTTGAGTATAATGGTACAAATCTAAATACATTATTCGCGCAACGTAGAAACTTGTTCAGACCTCGTTTTTATCGGATGATAAAACAAATACTACGCTTTAATGAAGAAAGTCTTAGTTTGCTATCTGACGATACGCATTCAATATCAATGGGTAATTATTTATCTGATAATAAATACGGTAAAGAATTTATCCATGATTATATTATCCCTATGGGTGCCGCAATTTGGTCTACCGACCACGATAGTATGTTTGCATTCCCGGCCCGTTTTTTCGTCCAGTTTTTCCATAATCACGGCATGTTATCGGTCGATGTTCGGCCCGAGTGGTTCGTTATTAAGGGCGGTTCTTCCGAATATTTAAAACCACTTATTGCTGGGCATAAAGATAAAATTCTTTTATCTGCGCCCGTTGAAAACGTGCGTAGGACAGAGAACGACGTTTTTGTAAAAGCAGCAGGACATGAAGAAGAACGTTTTGATTATGTTTTTATCGCCTCGCACAGTGACCAAGCGTTAAGTGTGTTGGCTGAACCTTCGACACTAGAAAACGAAGTATTGGGTGCAATACCTTATACCGATAATGAAGCCGTATTACATTACGACGAAAGCGTATTACCTAAACACAAACTAGCATGGGGTGCTTGGAATTATCACTTGTTGAAAGAAAAAAAAGACCGCGTTGCGCTGACTTACAATATGAACATCTTGCAGTCACTTAAAAGCGATTACACATTTAGTGTAACGCTTAACAATACAGCGGCAATTGACCCCAATAAAATTATTAAGGTGCTTCAATATACGCACCCATTTTTTAGTATCGAGGGTGTAAAAGCACAACAAAAGCATAGTGAGTTGAATGGACAAAATCGTACCTATTATTGCGGTGCTTATTGGCGTTACGGCTTTCATGAAGATGGCGTTGTCAGCACTTTACAAGCACTCGAGGACTTCGATAGGGACCTACTAAGTGAAAAGTAAAATATTCTCAGGTCGCGTTAGGCATAGGCGTTTTAAGCCTAAAGAAAACGAATTTCAATACAATATATTTATGTTGTACTTGGACCTTGATGAACTGCCGACGTTGTTTGATCGTTTTTGGCTCTGGTCCTTAAACAAACGTAACGTGGCTAGTTTCCATACAAAAAAATATTTGGCCGATGAAAACGGTTGTATAAAAACCGGCGTTAAGAATGAAGTCGAATCTCAATTGGGCGTTATTCCAGAAGGCCCGATTAGATTACTGACGCATTTAAGCTATTTTGGATACTGCTTTAATCCCGTTTCCTTTTACTATTGCTTTAACAAAGAAAATAACGAAACGCTCGATTTTATTGTGGCCCAAATAAATAACACGCCGTGGAATGAAAGGTATTGTTATGTTTTAGACAATAGATCATCAGGCACAAACCACAAAACAAGCAAAGTGGTTAGAAGCGAATTTGAAAAGAAATTTCACGTGTCGCCATTTTTGCCAATGGATATGCGCTATTTATGGCGCTTTAACACACCGGGTGACAAGTTGGCCGTTTACATGAAAAACACGCAAGAAGAAGTGACGTGTTTTGACGTTAATTTGTCCTTAAAGCGCAAAGAGATTAATTCCTTAAACCTGTGCGCTGCCCTCGTAAGATTCCCCCTGATGACGTGGCAAGTGGTGTTCGGTATTTATTGGCAATCATTAAAATTATGGTTAAGAAAAATACCTTTTTATGACCACCCAGATAGCCACAGCGCCAAGTAACTGACAAATAGGATAGAAACGTAATAACGTTTAAAGCTAATTTAAAGGATTTATATGAGTAATTCAGCATCAGTAAAAAAACTAACGGAACACTTAGAAAACAAAACAAGTAATAGTAGAAATACCTCTTTTACTAAGGCCTTAAAAAAAGCCGTGTTTAAACACTTAAGTCACCTTCAGTACGGCCAATTAACCTTGACAGACAATAGAGAAACGCAAACGTTTGTCGGCAATAAGCGTAGCGATTTAGTCGTTGAAATGAACGTTTTGAATAGCGAGTTTTATTGGTATATAGCATTAGGTGGTAGTGTAGGTGCTGCTGAAGCTTATATAAGCGATTACTGGCGCACGCCAGACCTGACCAAGGTTATTCAACTATTTGCGCTAAACCAATCTGTTATGGACTCAATGGAATCAGGGCTTGCAAGCTTCACAACCCCCATTAAAAAAGCGTTTCACTGGCTGAATAAAAATACGCACGCGGGAAGTAAAAGCAATATTGTTGCTCATTACGACCTAGGTAATGACTTTTTTAAGTTATTTCTCGATCCAACGATGATGTATTCATCGGGTATTTTCTACCACCCTGATGACACAATGGAGCAAGCATCGATCAACAAATTAGAAAGGATTTGTACACGTTTAAATTTGAAGCCAGAAGATCACGTAATCGAAATTGGAACAGGGTGGGGTGGTTTTGCAATGTACGCTGCTAAGAATTATGGCTGTCACGTCACCACTACTACAATTTCTGAAGAGCAATACGCACACACGCAAGAACAAGTTGAAGACGCAGGCTTAAGCGATAAAATCACCTTATTAAAACATGACTACCGTGAGCTCACTGGACAGTACGATAAGTTGGTGTCTATAGAAATGATCGAAGCGGTTGGGCATCAATACTTTGATACCTTCTTTGCTAAGTGCAGTGATCTTTTAAAAGACGATGGCGAAATGTTACTTCAAGCCATCACGATTAGCGATCAGCGTTTTAATAGCGCGAAAAGTGAAGTGGATTTCATAAAGCGCTATATTTTTCCTGGTAGTTGCATACCGTCTGTTAACGCCATTAGCCACAGTTTGACTAAATCCGGTGACCTGCGAATGACGAATATGGATGACATCGGTACGCATTACGCGAGAACGTTAAATGAATGGAAAAAGTCGTTTAAAGAGCGTATTGAAGAAATAAAAGTACAAGGCTTCAGTGACGCGTTCATACGAATGTGGGAATACTACTTCAGCTACTGTGAAGGTGGCTTTAAAGAACAGGTCATCAGCGTATCTCAACTGCACTTAGTCAAGCCATTGGCGCGTGTTCCAATGTCACTAGCACCCTTGGAGAAATAACTATCAACATGTGGCAAACAGTTTTATTATTTCAAGCCGGTTGGTTAGTGTTGGTTTTAGGGCATGAGAACCTGCTTTACTTAGGTGCAATCGCTTTGATTTTGTTGTATCTGGTGGTAGATTTATATAAGACAAAACCGATTTCTTATTTAGCGTACTTTTCGCCGAAACTATTGATGTTCAGTATTGGCTGCATTACAGACTGGAGCTTAGCCAAACTCCAAATAATCGAGTTTGCTAGTAACGGATCGGCCTTACCATTCTGGTTACTACTACTTTGGTTGCTTTTTTCTATTACGTTTGAAACGTGTTATAGCTGGATAAATGGCAAGCTATGGGTTGCGGTTATACTGGGGGGCATATTTGGCCCGGCTTCGTATTGGGCTGCAAGCAAACTGTCTTCTGTCGTCATACAGATGCCGATTGAATTTACTATGTTTAGCACAGTATTTTGGGCTGTTTTGTTCGTTACATTTTTACGAAAACCGCGCTTAGAAATTTAAGCCTCAACTGATTTCGCATTAACGGCGGATGTAATCAATAAATCAATCATTAAATCGGAAGCTCCCAAATGAGGTGCAAGGCTTATATTGATGTTTGGGTGTTGGATGGTGCAGGTGTTGATGATGTTGGGTATGTCTGTCACCACGTGACGTCCAGAATTAAGGAAGTAGGGTAGGATAGTAATAGACGTTGCGCCATCCTCAATACATTGTTCGATACCATCAGGAATCAACACATCGGCAAGCTCTAAAAAAGCAGACTTAACAATGCCGTACTGCTCGCCACAGTTGTTTTTAAGTTTTTCAGCTAAGGTCTCAACTTCGTCGTTCGATTGTTTGCGTCGGCTCCCGTGTGCGACGAGTAACAATGCCTTCATAATTTAACAACGTCCTCTTTATTTTTTCCTAACAAGTAATAAGTGATGCCTAATGCCAAAATGATGCTAGCCAGGGCAAACATATGCATAGGAACCACAAACTTAAAGTCAATAATAATGACTTTTCTTGCCATTGCCATCATAGCGGTTGCGATAACTAATCTTAATGGGAATACATCTGTTCTTAGGTACAAAACAATATTTTGAAAAATTTCAATTGCAATTAAAACAGCTAAAAATGCTGCGAACGTTTTAAAGATATCGGACAGGCTTAACAGTAAAAAAGGAGGCGCAATAAGCTGGTTGTACATGACGTACAAAACATCGGCTACGCCCCAAAAAATAACCAGTACCATCAACACAGCTAATATTCTAATGGCAAATTAAATTGCCTTATGTAGAACAGAAATTAAAGGGTCGTGATGCTCGGTAGGTAATTCATCATGTTTGTTCATTTTTGCTCTCATTATAAATTTAAGTAATGTGGCCTAGTGTAGTATTAAGTTAGGGTTTGTTTACAGGCTTATCAAAGTCCCAATTTACGCATAACGCGTTCGCGTTTGCTTAACCACCAACCAAAGGCTGGGTCCCACAGGGAATAATTACCATCCGCTGCAATTTTTTTGGCTGCCTGTAAAGCCCAATTAGGGTTGTTCAACAACTCTCTTCCAATGGCGATAAGGTCGGCTTGCCCCGATTCGATAACCGTATTTACAACACGCGCATCCCATATAACCAACCGCCATTGATGCAATGTTGGCGTTTTTCTTTGGCAAAATCGGCTTGAAAAGCCGGGCCAATGATTGGCCGCGCCATCTTTTGCTCTGTATTGGCTCATAGGTGAAACGCACACATGATTTTTCAGTGTGAAGCCCCTTATCTGAAAGTAATCAAAAAGCTTTGCCATGCTAGCTCCTATGTTTTTTCAACTTATCGTCGATACAGTTTAAGTGTTATTAATGTTCAACGACAATCAATTGTGATGTATCAAATCCGCGTGCTTCAGACATTGAGATAAACTTTTCCATAACTTCAGGTTCAACGGTGGGAGTTCTTGATAACAACCATAAATAATCCGTATCCGGCCCGGATATGAAGGCATATTGGTAACGTTCTTTGTCCAACTCAAAAACAATATAAGAACCATAAAACGGCCAAAAAAAAGAAACCTTTAAATAACCTTCGTTTGGTTCGTTAACAAAATAGGCTTTACCTAACGCTTCTTTCCACTCATTATTTTCAGACGAAAACCCGCGGTTAATAACGTTTACACCACCGTCTTTTCTCAAGCTGTACTCTGCGCTTACTTGGTTTAAGCCTCTTTCAAACGAATGATCTAGTCGAGCAACTTCATACCATTTGCCTAAATACTTATTAAGCTCAAAGTTTGAAACGGGTTGAACGCCCTCGGGGATGCCAACACAACCCGATAGAATGAAAAGAAAACCATATAAAAAATAACGCATTGTTTTATCCTTTAATTAACGTTTTGTTTTAGCTTCTTAAAGGCTGAAAGAGCTCTAATCCGGCAGACCTTTAAATCGACAATGGGTTCTGGGTAATTCTCAGGCTTATTTTTAACGTTCGGTAAGTGAATCTCTTTATCGGACAAGTGAGCCAACTCGGGTAAATAATGGCGAATAAAGGTGCCTTTCGGATCAAACCGTTGTGATTGAGTGACGGGATTGAAAATTCTGAAGTAGGGAACGGCATCAGTTCCTGTTGATGCACACCATTGCCAGCCCCCATTGTTTGCTGCCAAATCACCATCGATCAAATGTTGCATAAACCATCGCTCACCTAAGCGCCAATCAATTAATAAATGTTTAGTTAAAAACATCGCCACTATCATGCGTAAACGATTGTGCATCCAACCCTGCGTCAGTAATTGTCGCATGGCTGCATCAATAAGAGGGAATCCAGTTTTACCTTGCTGCCATGCACTTAATTGTTCGCCATCATGTCGCCATTCAATTTGTTCAGTTTGTATTTTCCACGGTTTATGCCTAGAAACTTGTGGGTAATCAATCAGTGTATGTTTGTAAAATTCTCGCCATAGCAATTCATTTTGCCAAATATGTATGTCTGTATTAACTTCTCCGTATTGTTCAGAAGCTTGCCAACATTGGCGGATTGAAATAATGCCGCTCGCCAAATAAGGCGATAGGCGACTGGTACCGAGTACTGCAGGTAGATTGCGGTTATTTTGGTAACTGCGAATAGGTTGTTGGAAAAATTCGGCTAGTCTCGCTATGGCTTTTTGCTCACCTGCGGGCCAAAAGTTGTACAAACTTTTTGACACCGTTGGCCACGATATTTCTCTTAAGTCGCATTGATGTTTCAACTTATCGACAGTCGTTTTTTTACAAGGCTCGGGTGCTGGGTAAATATGAAAAGAATTCAATAGGTGTCGTCTAGCGTGCTTTGAAAAAGGCGTAAACACCTTAAAGGGTGTGCCTGCCTTCGTCCTTAAACTCGCTGGTGGTAAGAGTAACTGGTCATGATAGTGTTGATATGACAGTCCAATTTTTTGACAACGCTCCATAACGGCCTGATCTCTTTGCTGTTCGTTGGCTTGGTACTCTTGGTTAAAATACAGTTGATTGATTTGCCATTGTTGGAAAATAGTGGCAATTAAATCCGGTATTTGCTGATAGCTGTCCTCCTCAAAAAAATGCAGTTGAATATTAAGTTTAGCCAAATCTTGTTGTAGTTCAAAAAGATTGCGGCGCCAGAAATCTATTTTAACTGCAGCATCATCGTGTTTTTGCCATTGATGTGGGGTTGCGATGTAAATGGCAGTTACAGCTTGCTCTGCTTGGCAAGCATGAAAAAGCGCCGGGTTATCTTTTATGCGCAAATCATTGCGAAACCAAACTAATTGCTGTGACATTATTTTTTTAATTTAGCGAACCAAGCTTGCATAACGGTTGAGTGCCAACATTCACTCATGTTGCCGCCAACCGAATTAAGGGGTATATCAGCTAGTTGTTTATCGTGAATATCTGCCATACGGCCTACGCAGATGATGTCTTCTTGCCATAAGTTGCTTAACTTAGATAATTGATTAAATGTTGTTTGCTCTACGCGTTGATCTGCAAAAATCATTAATGGCAATTCCGCATTATTATTCAGGCGTTTTAAGCCAGCTAAATCATCAACTGTATTAAAGGCATTCACGCGAATGCCGCTTTGCAATAGCTGGATATGTAGCAAGTAGTAATTTAGCGACGGTCCAACAGCGTCCAGACTCACTAAGTAGCACGTCCCTTGTGCTTTTTGTTTGTCGGTACGTAACGTCACAATCATCACTTGGCGTTGCCAACCCTGTTCCCACAATTGTTGTTCCAGTTGGTAGCCTAACGGTTGCTGTTGCCAGCGCTGTATCAATAGCGCGTGTAAAGGTTGGTATACCTGCTCACATAACGTGACAAAGGGCGTCGCCTTGTTCAATTCGTCAAGCAGTTGGTCTAAGCCGCGCTGCTTAAGCTGTGTTAGTGCCGCTAGAAATCCGTTTTGTTGCTTTACCCATTGTTCATCAGTTGAAGCTATATCGTTGGATGACTTGCCACTGGCAAGCAATGCGGGCACTTTGCTAATTGCTACGCCGCGGTTAAGCCACGACAAAATGTGTTGAATTTGCTGAATATTGTTTTGGTTATAAACGCGGTGGCCTTTTGGTGTTCTTTGCGGCTTAATTAATCCATATCGACGTTCCCATGCACGTAAGGTGACAGATGCAACGCCAGTTTGCTGGCTAACATCACCAATAGTAAATGCTTGTTCAGATGGCATTTCGTAAACTCAAATCGTCGGGGTAGGGTTGCAAATAAGCCTGTTTAGCAATGTAGGGGTCAGGGTGGTTACTAAAGTGGTGTTTAAGTAGGGTAATCGGAACAATTAATGGCACTTGATTGGTGCGGTATTGGTCAATGATGTTGCCAAGCTCTTGTTTTTCTTTAGCGGACAAGACCTTTTTCAAATAGCCTTGTAAATGCATCAACACATTAGTATGGGTTTTACGGGTGGCTAGAATACTCAGTTTTTCCATCAATAAGCTAAAATAACGCTTAGCTAATTCATCAATATCATGCTTCCCAGCATCGGCTAATAGTCGCCCCAGTTCAACATAATGAGTCGGAGAGCGCGCCATAAGGCAATATTTATAACTGGCGTGAAATTCAATAATGCTGTGGTGGCTAAGCCCTTGTTTATTTAATTGTTGCCAGTTGTGGTATGCATAAACCCGGGTGATAAAGTTTTCCCGCAAGACGGCATCTTCTAATCGGCCCGATTCTTCAACGGGTAATAATGGGTTGGCATCCATAACGGCTTTTGCATAAACCCCACGCCCTGGTTCGGCGGCTGGATAACCGCTTTCTTGAAATACCTTGACCCGAAAAACACCGCAACTGGGTGATTTTTGCATAAAAACATAGCCACATAGATGATCTAATTGCTTGGCCTTGTTTTTGCTAAACGTATTCAGTTGGTCGGTATAATCTAAGCTGTTGTCGTGAACAGCAACAACGCTAGGCGAGTTAATGTCGCCAATTTGGCGTATGGGTTTGCGAGGGATTGACATGCCGCTAGCAACTTCTGGGCACTCGGGTATAAAGTCAAAATAGCGAGATAAGTTGTCACTGCACAAGCGAGAATGTTTATGTCCACCATCAAAACGTACTTCATTGCCCAGCAAACAACTACTGATGCCTACTTTTATTTTCACTGCTAATACCCCTTATCAACGTTACTTTAGATTACCAATTTACAAATACTTATACAAGAATATTATTTTGTATAGATGTGTGTCATTATGAATCAATAAATTAAATATCGTTGCGATGAAAAATATTCTTATAACAGGTGGAACAGGCTTAATTGGTTCGGCGTTGTGTGAACAATTGCTAGGCCAAAATCACCACGTTACCGTATTAAGTAGAAACCCAGAAACGGTTAAAGATAAATGCGGCAAGCGGGTTAAAGGCATTCGGTCATTAACTGAGATTGATGACGACATGAGTATTGATTGGGTCATCAACTTGGCCGGCGAGCCTATTGCCGACAAACCGTGGACAAAAAAACGTAAAGCCGCGTTAGAAGACAGCCGAATAGGCTTAACAAGAAATCTAGTGGATTGGATAGTGGAACGTAGACACGTTCCGGAGTGTTTAATCAGCGGTTCGGCCGTCGGGTGGTATGGCGATGGCGGAGACACCGTTTTAACAGAGCAAAGTGACTTTACCGATGAATACACGCATCAATTGTGCGAGGCATGGGAACAACAAGCCTTGCGCGCTTCACAATCCGGTGTTCGTGTCTGCACGGTACGAACAGGGCTAGTCTTAGCATCGAACGGTGGTTTTTTGCACAAAATGTTGTTGCCATTCAAATTAGGTGTTGGGGGCCGGCTCGGTTCTGGTCAGCAATACATGCCTTGGGTACATATTAAGGATATGGTCAACTTGCTCGCATTTCTAGCGAACAATAATCAGGCAGAAGGGCCGTTTAATGCTAACTCACCAAACCCTGTGTCGAATAAACTATTTACGAAGACATTGGCCGACGTTCTCCATCGCTATGCGTTTATTCCGGTACCTGCGTGGTTACTTAAAGCCCTGTTAGGCGAAATGTCTGGTTTATTGTTAACCGGCCAAAGAACAATTCCCGAGAAAGCACAAGCAATGGGTTTTCATTTCTATTATCCCGACCTAAAACTAGCGTTAACAGACGTTTTAACCACCAAAAATTAAACTCAATATGACTAATAAAGCGGTACTACTGGCCAATTTGGGTTCACCAGATAATCCAGACACAGCATCAGTTCGACGTTATCTCAATCAGTTTTTAATGGACCACCACGTCATTCAGTTACCGTGGTTACTACGCCGAATGATCGTTAGTCTGTTTGTGTTGCCAACAAGGCCCAAAGCTTCAGCGCAGGCGTATCAAAGCGTCTGGACGGATGAGGGTTCGCCATTGGTTGTCTTATCTGATCACCTTAAAAACGCACTACAGGCTAAATTGGATATGCCCGTTGCAATGGCTATGCGGTATGGCAAACCAAGTATAGAAAGTGAATTATTAACGCTCAGTCAACAGCCCGGTATCGAAGAAGTGGTTTACATCCCGCTCTACCCACACTTTGCTGATAGCACCGTCACCACTTCAATTGAGGAAGCAGAACGTGTTATAAAAAAACATCAGTTAAACATTATACTGAACGTGGTTGAACCGTTTTATGACCAGCCAGACTACATTGATGCTCTAGTGCTCAGTGCCAAGCCATACTTGGAGGAAGAGTACGATCACATCGTCTTTAGTTACCACGGCTTACCGGAATCGCACATTACAAAACGCGACCCAACAGGCCAGCATTGCTTACAACGTCCAGATTGTTGCCAACAAACCAATGAGGCACATAAAACCTGTTACCGCCACCAAATTATGCGTACCACGCAATGTTTCGTTGATCAGGCCGGCATCCCTTCAGATAAATACTCTATCGCCTTCCAATCTAGGCTAGGCCGCGCTAAATGGCTTGGGCCCAATACGGAAGATCGCTTGCGTGAACTGGCCCAATCAGGCGTAAAAAACGTATTGGTTATTTGCCCAGCTTTTGTTACTGATTGTTTAGAAACGTTAGAAGAAATTGCTATTCGCGCAGACGAAATGTTTAAAGAAGCAGGGGGCAGTGAACTAAATTTAATCCCTTGCCTCAATGAGCATCCAGCATGGGTTGATACGTTGGCATCGTGGTGTCAAAACTATAAATAAGGAGTTTATGATAATTACCAATAACGTCTAACCAAACGGTTCAAATTATTGATTCATATAGGGTGATCTACAGTAAAAGGTTAGATGGTTTTTTTATATATTATAAAAATCAATTAGTTAGGCGTGAGAGATACCAGTTTGTGGTACTGGTGGTTGGAGGTTCAAGGTTCAAGTTCTCTAGCATTTGCAGTCAGTTGTCATTGCTCCCCCCATATCGTTTGAAACTTAAAAATAGCTAAAAGCAGCATGAGAATAATAAAGTCGCACCTTATGCCGCTTTTCACGGGTAAAGTCGCACCTTATGCTTCTATTTAGTCGCAAACAAACGGTTAATGAAGTCCATGAGCCCAGTAAATGTAAGGGTTGCTAGTCGCAGCTTATGGTGTAACCCACATTTGCAAAATTAAATCAAGCTGGCTGACCTCTTGTTTCATGTTAACAGGCATGCTTTGAGCTTGATTATCAGATTACAGGGTATTATTGTCCAGCTATGTAAAGGAATTACAGGGACTTTTTGTTCCCCTTAATAACAAGTTAGGTATCAAAACGAAAACTGCCAAAGGTAATGCCAATGAGCTATGTAGCGATTTCAAAAGTTAGATTTCCACCTTCTTTTAAGGAACAAATACAAAATGTTGGTTTGGAAATGATCCCTATAGCAAAAAGACAGCCGGGGTTTGTCTCGGTCGCTTTTCATCTATCTACGGATTCGAGTGAGACAATGATGTATTGGGAGTGGGAATCCAAATCCGATCATGAGGCTTGCATGGAAAGCGCCGCTTGGGCCAACATCATGGGTAAGTCCAGTTCATTGTTCCAATCTCAGGGAGTAGAATTTTCAATCCAAACTTATGAGCGCATATCTTAAGTGTCGGTTTATATCTCGCAATACCTAACAAAAACATCAAGCTCGTTCGCTATCGCTCACTGGGACGCGCCAAAAGCTGCGCGCCCCTTATGTAAGCGTTATAAGTCAGAGGAGAGTTCGTGACAATCCCAAAACACGATGAAATTCGCGTCCCAGCGCTGTCTTTGCTCTCTGAGCGCGGGCAACTGAAACTCAGCGAATTCGAAGCGCCACTAGCAAAGCATTTCGCCTTATCCGAAGACGAACTCCACGAAGAATATGAATCCGGGAACGGAAAGATATTCTATGACCGCATAAGCTGGGCGCTTAGTTACATGAATATGGCGGGCTTACTGAAAAAGCCTAAGCGTGGCGTTTATGAAATTAGCTCTCTTGGCACTGAAAAGCTTGCGTCGCCCGATGGTATAAATGATTTTGTGGTGGCCGAATTTGCCAAGAAGCAAAAATCGAAACCCTCTAAGCCGTCACAGTTGGCAACAAACCAAGATAGCCTCACACCGCAAGAAGAGTTGTATGCTTCTGCGGAGAAAATTCGGGGATCGAGGTATCAGGAAATTATTGATACCGTTCTTAGTAAAACACCACGAGAGTTTGAAAAACTCGTGGTACTTCTGCTGCAAAAGATGGGATATGGCGGTGAAATAAAAGGCTCAGGGGTCGTCACCTCGTACACTAACGATGGTGGCATAGACGGCATCATCAAAGAAGATGTCCTAGGTCTTGGCCGTATTCATATTCAGGCAAAACGCTACGCTCAGGCAAATAGTGTTGGTAGAGAAGAAATACAAAAATTTGTTGGTGCATTGGCGGTGGCTCAATCCAATAAAGGCGTATTCATTACTACATCTACATTTTCGCAGGGCGCGGTTTCTTATGCCGAGAGTTTAAACGGTGCTACTACCTTAATTCTCATTGACGGCCAGCAGCTCGCTACCTACCTGTATGAATATGGAGTTGGGCTACAAGTGGAGCAAACAATCCAAATTAAAAAATTGGATAGTGAGTTTTGGGATTCGATGGAAAACGAAGCCAATAAAGCTGGCTTATAACAATGCCTTGCAGCCGACCCACTTTCCGCTACTTCCCTTCGGTCATCCGCTCCAAGCGGCCGGCTGAAGGCGGGCGTTAGGTTTCTAAGTCACTACTAAGCGATGAGCAAGGAGCGCAATAAATGTCAAAAAGCCTATTATCAATAGTGAAATATGCCTCTCTCGTTCTGATAGAGGGCGCTGCTTTCTGGCTAATCCATGACTGGGTAGTATCTGCCCTATCTCCTTTAAGCGTAGATAAGCTAGCCACAGCAATAGCGTTATTGGCAGCTGCAACAGTAATTCTTTCCACCACATGCGTACTTCTCCTAGTTAAAACAAAACATTTAAGTTCAGCCGTTCTTTCGTACAATCCAAACCATTACGAAGATGAAGCGTTTGGAAAGCACTTCAACGAATTTGCAAATAAAACTGACAATGAAAAAACCTAACAAAAAAATCAATCCGACCGCGCAAAGCGCGGCGGCTTATTTAAAACGTTAAGCAATAAAACCATGAATAGAATTCGATATAATCTTGTTAATGTAGCCCTGAGCTGGCAAGAAAAATTTGGTGTCGCTCCATTAATAACATCTGCGCTCTCTGAACTTGATGCGGCGCTATTAGTTGGTATGAGTGAAAGTGAATATTCAAATTTCATGCAATCACAAACAGCCGTGCAAAAAGGCTATGATTTCATATTCAACAATATCCGCTATCAAGTTAAAGGTAATCGGCCATCCGGAAAGGCTGGCAGCAAAGTAACAATGGTGCCAAAAGCAAAGAACTACGACTGGGATATTCTGGTTTGGGTGCTGTATAACAAAGAGTATGAAATTCAGGAGGCATGGGCTTGGCCCGTCGATTCATATAAAGAAGCGTTCCACGATATAAATCGATTGTCACCTAAGCATTATCGTGGTGGTGAAAATTTGCTTAACAAGGCAAGCAACCCGACGCCATAGGCGCGGGTTCTTTTGGCGTTATGTGAAAAAACATGATTAAACAATATTTTAAAAAAATGACTGGAGGCGATAAAAGACCTTCGAGAAAGCCGCACCATAAAATTGGCTGGTCTTGGCTTGGAGCATTCATTGGTATTTATATTGTATCTACTATCCATAATTGGCTACATATAGATGCGCTCAACAGTCTATTTCTAGTTGGTTCATTTGGTGCCTCTGCGGTATTAATCTATGGCACGCCACAAGCAGAATTTTCACAGCCTAGAAATTTATTAGGTGGGCATATTATTTCTGCATTTATTGGTATCAGTCTTTATAAATATATCCCTCTTAATATCGAGTTATTAAGTGCGCTTGCAGTTTCATTATCAATAGTCGCTATGCATTACACGGTTACTTTACATCCACCAGGTGGAGCAACAGCTTTAATTGCAGTTATAGGTAGTGACAGTATTCATGGTCTCGGATATTTATATGTAGTATTGCCCATAGGGGTAGGTGCAGTAATTATGTTGCTCGTTGCATTAGTAATAAATAATTTATCTTCAAATCCTAAAAGGCATTATCCACGTTATTGGCTATAAGCACATAACAAGTAAATCAACATTGACAACTTTGAGCTACGGCCTAAAAAGCAGGCCGAACCTCAAAGTCGCAAGTTATTAAAACGTTATAGGCATCAAGCGGGTTTAGATTTGTAACCGAAAATTATATGTTTAGGTTCTAAAGGAAGGAAATGAAAAATAATAAGCGAAGTGATTTGTTTTTATATCAACTTATTAGCAGCATATCATCTGTAATGGCTTCGAGTGATGTATACACTGCACAACACCAAAATAATGTCTCCGTCATTGCTCGCCTAATTGGGCAGGAAATGAAACTAAGTTCTTTTGAAGTAGAAGGAATTCGTGTTGCTGGTCAGTTACACGATATTGGTAAATCTGCTATACCTAATGAGCTGCTATCTAAGTATGGCGATCTCATTGATGAGGAATTTGCTCTAATCAAAACCCATGCAGCAAGGGCTGATCAATTATTATCAGGCATTGATTTTCCATGGCCAGTACGTGAAATGGTTTTGCAGCATCACGAAAGAATGAATGGAAGCGGTTACCCAAATGGATTGATGGGTAATAAAATCTGCTTAGGTGGTAGAATTTTAGCAGTCGCTGATGTAACCGATGCAATGATGAATGCGAGACCTTATAGAAAGGCGCTTGGAATAGAAAGAGTTATAAGTGAGCTAACTAATAATTCACACCTTTATGATGAAGCTGTTTGTAAAGCTTTTATGGCTATTGTTGCCGATGGAGGTGTGCGCCTAGAGAAAGCGATAAAGATAACAAATTGACCCATCACTTACTTAGGTTTTATCGAATGCATTGTAATACAGCTATAACAAGGCCATCTTGCGGATCTCCGTGAGCTGTCAGTTTTTTTGCAAAAACACGCAAAAAAACCGCCATCTCACTCAGCCCGCAAATGGCTGCGTTAGGGCTCAAGGACGTAGATGATGCTCATTAAAGAAACATCAAAAATACATGGTCATGTGGTTCATAACACCCAATCTTTGGCAGGGTATGAACAGTGGGTCGATTTGGTTAAAGATAAAACCGACACAACGATATAGAGTATTTGGGGTCAGAGTAAAATTAATTAACGGGTATCTTCCGTCGGGTTAACAATACGGTGTTGCCAAATTACTTTTATTTGGTTTTAATCGGGCTTAAAGGACTAAGGCTTTCACAAGGAGAATACAGTGGACCCACTATCAATGGCTTTTGGTGCATATATTAATTATGTCTCTGTAAGCGTGCATGAAGAAATAACCGACTTGATTGGCACAGAAGTAACGGCAGTCTCAATTCAGCATAAAGGTTTGGTTGTGCCTTTTCATCATCAGTTATGGCGGGTGAGAGACCAAAGTGTTTGTTATACCTATACAAATAACATTCAAGATTTTTCTAAATGCACGATTGCAGCAAAGCAGTTGTTTGCCGACCTATGCTTTGAATTACAACAAAAACCTGAACTTGGTTGGCGATATAAGAAAACAAAAAACATGTACTGTTACGCGGCGGCATCGTTTAAACCAACTATTGCCAGTATTGCTGAAGGTACAGTGGAAAGTGAGGTGCAACTAGCTAGAAAAAAATGCAATGTAGCCACGGCCATTGCATTAGGTTCGAACGATGTGAGCTTACGCAAAAATAAAAATGAAGCTTGTGACGACTATCAACGATTTAAATAGGTAATAAGTATTTGGGGTCAGAGTAAAATCAATAGGGTCAGACTCGATTGGTTTAATAGGTTAAAGGCTATTGCTGCCGCTAGGGCGTTCATTTCTTTTGCTTTCCCATCACCTAAAGGTATAAGTCTCACTAAGCGGTTAAAAAAAACAACCGCCAAGTGAGACTAAAAGCTACGAACCAAAGAAAAGGGCGCTCAATCGCAACAATCAGTTGTTTTTCGGGTTCGTGCTCTGCAATTGCTCCTCGACTTTGTCTCCTGAGTCGTTCTACCGCCTACATCTTTGTAGGCGTGCAACGCTCTACCCACATTGCCGAAGCAGTAAACCTTCCTTTAACAATGATTAAGCTCAATGCAAAACAATAACGCCTTGCATTATTAACGAAAGACGTTATTATATTTTTATGATTAAAAGTTTTGCTGACAAGTTAACTGAGCAAGCCGCTAATGGTAAGTTTCCTAAAAAACTGCCTGTTAATTTAAAAACTCGCGCATTGATGCGGTTAGTACAGATAGATAATGCAGCGGTCATTGAAGATTTACGTCTGCCACCCTCGAATCACTTGGAAAAACTTAGTGGTAATAGAAAGGGTCAATACAGCATACGAATTAATCAACAATGGAGGCTATGTTTTGAGTTTGAAAATGGCCATGCTTTCAATGTAGAAATAACTGATTACCACTAGGAGTAAATTATGATTAATAACCCATTTCACCCCGGTGTTTTTTTGCAAGAATTGCTTGAAGAAATGAGCATCACCCCATACCGCTTAGCAAAAGACACTTTTATGCCTGCGACAAGGGTAGGTGACATTATAAAAGAGAGGCGTTCAATCACGCCTGATACAGCTTTAAGGCTGGCTAAATACTTCAATACAACGCCTGACTATTGGGTAAGTCTGCAAAGCAGCTACGACCTAAGTAAATGCCAACCCAAGCATATTGAGGATATTCAAGCGATTGCTTAAAGAAAAAATGAAACAATCACATGTAAGTATCGGGTTAATCGCAAATCAATGGGGTCAGACTCGATTGATTTCCGTCAAACCAAAAACCTAACAAAAAAATAAATCCGACCGCAAAAAGCGCGGCGGCATATTCAAAACGTCAGCTTTTAATCGCTATAAGGATGAGAATGAATCTAATTAATGTTTTACCTCTGTTTACGTTGGTCTGTTCTATGTCAGCTTTCGCGACGGGACAAAAAGCTATCAATGAAAGTGATTTGTATGGGAACTGGCATTGTAAACATGAAGTCAATAATTCAAATACTAAAATGAAAGCAAAGATTAACTATAACGTTAATTTTTTTCGCACTGGAAAATCAAATGGATTTGGTACCCTGTTATTTAAATTGCCAAACTTTCCTGAATTAAAATATAGCCTTACAGGCAACTCTATTTGGAAAATAAAAGAGGGACATTTTCTTTTATCATCTACAGAAATTAAGTCTGTAAATGTTAGTCATCCAGAATTAGATCAACTTTTAAATGTAAAACAATTTATTCCAAAGCGGATCAATGAGTCATCAAACATACTCAAATTAACTAAAAGTAGCCTAGAAGTTAAATCGCAATCAAATGGTAGAATTTACGCCTGCAATAAAGTTGCAACCAAGAGATAACACGTTAATCAACAAGGCCAAAATACGGCTGGCTATCTCGCTCCGCTCTATTTTAGCCAAACAAATTTTGCCTGTTAAAATCAATAGGGTCAGAATCAATTGATTTAATGCCTCAAAAGCCTTTGGGATCAGAGTAAAAAAGCCTAATCATAGGTAACGATTAGTTTACGGGCTCCATCACTGATTTAGCTGCCGGCTGAATGGGGAAAGAAAAACGTGGACAGACAGTGATAAAGGCTTAAAGTGGCTTTTACGTTGACCTTAAAATCGTTGTTCATACAATTCGTACCGGGATGGACACAGGGTTGTTGGTAACGCCATGTGATTGATTAATATAGAGGTATAAGGATATGGTAGAGCTAATTTTTTTATTCTCAGTATTAGTGGCGCTTGCGTATTTTAGGGCAGGTTTACTACCCGCATTGGTGTCAATGGTGGTGGTTGCTTTGTTGTTCAGTGTTACCGACTTGGCGGCTTTACCCGTACAGATACTTAGCTGGTTTCTGGTGGTGTTGTTTGGCCTGCTGAGTCTGCGGACCTTGCGACAAAACTATGTGAGTGAACCAATACTCAGCTGGTTTCGAAAACTGTTGCCTGCCTTATCCCAGACAGAGCAAGAAGCCTTGGAAGCCGGTACGGTCTGGTGGGATGCCGAGCTTTTTTCTGGCCAGCCTGAGTGGAAAAAATTACTCGATGTGCCCAAACCAGAACTGTCTAAAGAGGAGCAGGCCTTTTTGGATGGGCCTGTCGAAACGGTGTGCAAGATGCTCGATACCTGGCAGATTGAATCGCAAGGTGATTTGCCGGCACCGGTGTGGCAGTTCCTTAAGGAACTGCGCTTTTTCGGTATGATTATCAGTAAGGAATACGGCGGACTTGAATTTAGCGCATTGGGTAATGCTGCCGTGGTAATGAAGCTGGCCAGCCATAACCTGACTGCCGCAGTAACGGTGATGGTGCCAAATTCGTTGGGCCCGGGCGAGCTTTTGGCGCACTATGGAACCCAACAACAACGGGATAGTTACCTGCCGCGTCTGGCAAGCGGTGATGAGATCCCCTGTTTTGCCCTCACTTCGCCGACCGCCGGCTCGGATGCATCGGCAATGCCGGATACCGGAGTGATTTGCAAAGGGCAGTGGCAGGGGCAAGAAATTATTGGGCTGCGCCTAAATTGGAACAAGCGGTATATCACGCTGGCACCTGTTGCTACAGTCATTGGGCTGGCCTTCCGAACCCTTGATCCAGATCATTTGTTGAGTGAAAAAGAAGACCTCGGCATCAGCTGTGCATTGATTCCAGTGAGCACGCCAGGGGTGTCAACGGGCACCCGGCATCGTCCTTTGGGTAGTGCGTTTATGAATGGCCCAACCCGTGGTGATCAGGTGTTTGTGCCTCTTGATTATGTGATAGGGGCTAAGGCTGGCATCGGTGAAGGCTGGTTGATGTTGATGCATAGTCTGGCGGCTGGGCGGGCTATTTCTTTACCGGCGCTGGGTGTTTCGGGTAGCAAGTTGGCTTCTCAGGTGAGCGGTGAGTATGCTCGGATACGCAAACAATTCGGCCTGCCGATCGCATACTTTGAAGGCATAGAAGAACCGCTGGCCCGTATTGCTGGTAATACGTATCGAATGGAAGCCGCGCGGCTGCTTACGATGTCGGCGTTAAAAATGGGAGAAAAGCCGAGCGTGTTGTCGGCCATACTCAAGTATCAAATGACCGAGGGCAACCGCCAATGCATTAATGATGCAATGGATATTCATGGTGGCAAGGGTATTATGCAAGGGCCGAATAATTATCTGGCCTCCTTCTATCAGGCGTTACCCATAGCCATTACAGTGGAGGGGGCGAATATATTAACCCGTAGCCTGATTGTTTTTGGTCAGGGAGCCATCCGTAATCACCCGTGGCTATTGAAGGAAATGCAAGCTGCGCAGGCGGAACCTTCAGATGCCAATAGCAGAGCCTTTGATGAAGCCTTTTTTTCCCATATTGGTTATACCACCAGCAATTTTGTTCGCGCATGGGTAATGGGACTAACCGGTGCTCGGCTTGTAAAGGCGCCGGTCGATGGGCGTACAGCGCACTATTATCGTCAATTAACCAGAATGAGCGCAGCGTTTGCCTTTGTATCGGATCTTGTTTTACTGCTATTTGGGGGCTCCTTTAAGTTTAAGGAAAAAATTTCAGGGCGTCTGGCTGATGCGTTGAGTCACTTGTATATTGCCTCAGCAGTGCTTAAGCAATTTGAAGATGATGGCTGCCCCAAGGACGACCATGCGCTGGTGCATTGGGCCATGCGCGACAGTCTGGTGCGGATTCAAGACGCATTGATCAATACCTTGCGCAATTTTCCTGTTCCTTGGCTTGGGCAGGTCGTTAAATGGCTGATATTTCCACTGGGTCACCCCTATAAAGTTCCCTCTGATACATTGGGTAAACATGTGGCGCAGGTGTTGATTACGCGCAATCCGGCAAGGGAACGGCTGTTGAGTGGAATTTATCGCTCTGATGGCGATGATGCGACCGGTCTTTTGCACCGAGCGTTCGAAAAGGTACTTGATGCAGCACCTGTTGAGAAAAAGCTTAAACAGGGGCTAGGCGTGACCCCGGGACTGAATGATTTTGAGCCGCTTGTAGTCCAGGGCGTGTCTCAGGGTATCATCAGTGCAGAAGAAGGGCAGTTATTGCAAGATGCGATGGGGCTTGTCAGTAAGGTGATTCAGGTAGATGAGTTCCCGCGAGACGCCATTGAAACGAAAATAAAGTAGGTAGGCTAGGTATGATATTTGATATTTTTTGGGGTCAGAGTAAAACTCCCAATAATTAAAGGGTCGATGACAAATGCGACTCATTTCCATGACTTTCTTCTGCACATTACAAAGAATACGGCGTGTCAGGTTTGATTGACTTAATAGGTTAAAACTACCTACTGCCGCAAAGGCATTTATTCCTTTTGCTTGTCTAAAAAGCTATATTAAGAAACAACAGGCGCTATTAAGGAAAAAATGAAACAATCACAGGTGAGTATCGGCTTAATTAACCCAAAAAGCCCAGACAATGTGGGGGCTGTTTTACGTGCAGCGGCTAATTATCGCGTGGAGAAGGTTTTTTACACCGGCGATCGTTACCCACGGGCTATTGAGCGTAAAGCCAGAGTGGTCGATATGAGCCGTAAAGTGAGTAAAGACGTGCTGCTGTCAGCCACTGAGCGTCTCCTAGATGTTGTTACTGACAATATGAAAATTGTGTGCATTGAATTTGCCATTGATGCCATTTCTTTACCAACGTTTCAACACCCCGATAATGCACTGTATATTTTTGGCCCTGAAGATGGTTCTATTGATCAGGCTATTATCGATCAAGCGGATGCGGTTGTTTATGTCCCCACCGTGGGGTGCATGAACTTATCGGCCTCGGTGAATGTGGTGCTGTATGATCGTCTGGCCAAATCGGCTGAGTATCATGACAGCAATGCGCTGATCAGTGAAAACAGGGATACCAATAACCGTTTAAAAGTTCGTTAAGCCGATTATTCCAATGTAGTTAGCACCTGAGCAAAAAACCTCAATATCAATTATAAGTATCGAAATCAAAGGATTTATTATGCAAGCTGACTTGCTGACTACGGTTGTTTTACCGGTCTCATTATTTATTATTATGTTGGGTATGGGGCTGTCTTTAAGACGAACTGACTTTACTCGTGTTATAACCCAACCCAAAGCGGCGGTGATTGGGCTGTCTGCGCAACTTATTGCCTTACCCCTCATTGCCTTCTTGCTGGCCACGGTTTTTAAATTAGCACCTGAGTTGGCCGTTGGGCTGATGATTATTTCATTTGCGCCCGGTGGGGCGACGTCAAATATGTTTGCCAATTTGGCGAAGGGTGATGTTGCACTGTCCATTAGCCTAACAGCGGTTGTCAGCCTTATTACGCCGTTTACTCTACCGCTGTTCACCTTATTAGCGATGAATCATTTTATAGGGCCAGCAGAGGGGTTTGAGCTGCCGTTGCTAAAAACCATTCTACAATTACTGCTTATTACGGTCATACCGGTGTTGTTGGGCATGTTTATATTGTTCAAGTGGAAAGGGGCAGCGAATAAAACTGAACCGGTTATTCGAGTATTTTCAGTGATTTTTTTGTTTTTAATTATCGTTGCGATTATTTTAAAAAATAAACCTCAAATCGTCGGGTTCTTTGTGCAAGCAGGGGCCGTGACACTAACGTTAAATGTTTTAGTGCTGGGCTTGGGTTATTTGTTGGCTAAGTTTTTTAAACTGTCACAAGCACAAGCTGTATCCATTTCTTATGAAGTAGGTATTCAAAATGGGACGCTGGCTTTATTTGTTACGGGTACACTCATTGGGAATAATGCCATGATGATACCGGCGGTAACGTATAGTATTTTAATGTTTATGACTGGATTTGCTTTGGGTTGTATTTTAAAAAAACAACGATATAATCAAGTAACTATCGAACGACCAATTTAAGGAAAATAATCATGACCAGCTTGTTTGACCCAATAAAAATCGGCGCACTTAATTTGCCCAACCGCATTATCATGGCACCCTTAACCCGTTGTCGTTCAGGCAGTAGCCGTGTGCCTAATGAGTTAATGCTTGAGTACTATACGCAACGAAGCACAGCAGGCTTAATTATCAGTGAAGCCACTGCGGTATCTCCGATGGGGGTTGGCTATGCGGATACGCCGGGTATTTGGTCTGATGAACAGGTTGAAGGCTGGAAAAAAATTACGGATGCTGTGCATAAAGCCGGTGGCAGAATACTGATGCAATTATGGCATGTAGGGCGCATTTCTGACCCGATGTTTCTTGATGGTAAGCAACCCATCGCACCCAGTGCCGTTGCTCTTAAAGGAAACGTTAGCCTAGTCCGGCCTCATAAACCGTATGTTACACCACGTGCAATGACGCTTAGTGAAATTAAAACCGTGATAGAACAGTTCCGTAAAGGGGCCGAAAATGCTAAAAAAGCAGGCTTTGACGGGGTAGAAATTCACGGTGCGAATGGCTATTTACCCGACCAGTTCTTGCAGGACAGTACCAACCATAGAACAGATAATTACGGCGGCAGTTTAGAAAATCGCGCCCGATTTATGCTGGAAATTACAGACGCTGTTATTTCTGTATGGGGTGCGGACAGGGTAGGTATGCACTTAGCGCCACAGGGCGATGCTCACGATATGGGAGATTCTGATTTATTGGCTACATTTACCTACGTTGCAACAGAGCTGGGTAAACGCAACATTGCGTTTATTTTCGCACGTGAATCAGCTGTTGACGGCTGGTTTGGGCCTAAATTGAAAGCGGCTTTTGGTGGTGTTTACATTGCCAACCAGGGGCTTACAAAGGAAAGAGCGAACGCGGTATTAAACGCAAAACAAGCCGATGCGGTGGCTTTTGGGCAGCTGTATATTGCAAACCCAGATTTACCTTATAGGTTTGAGACCGATGCACCATTAAATGAACCGGATGCGACAACTTTTTACGCCTTTACTAGTAAAGGTTATACCGATTACCCGTTCATTGAAAACAAAGATAAAGCGAGTTGAATACAGGGTGGGTATAAATGAACAATAACCGAAATACCGTCGAACGACTGCGCGAGCGCATTCCGTCGTTTGACTGTGTGGCAGGTTGTCACGATTGCTGTGGTCCGGTGACGACCTCCTCGGAAGAAATGTCACGCCTACCGGTAAAAACTGACGCCGAACATGACGCTGCACTAAATGACCTTAATTGTGTGCACCTAGGGCCTAAGGGTTGCACCGTGTACGAGGAGCGCCCGTTAATTTGCCGCTTGTTTGGCACAACACCGCGTATGGCCTGCCCAAATGGTCGGCGGCCAGAGGTGATGATTGATGCCGGTGTTGAGCATCAAGTACATTTTTACATTGCTAATACACGGCAAGTATTGGTGTAAATTTTTGATAAGGCGCTTAACTTTAATTGAACGTAGCGGCATAGATACCGCTGAATTCAGGTATTAACTACAGTATATAAAGATTGGAGATTGGAGATTGGAGGTTGGAGATTGTATGAATGTTGACAGTAGTCACTATGGTGTTAGTGATGGTTCCTATAAAGCAGCAGGTGAGTTAGCAGGTTTAACTACATTGGTCGATTCGTTCTATGGTTTTATGGAAAGTCTGCCAGAGGCAGCGAAGATACGCGCCATGCACCAGCATGACTTATCCGAATCGAGAAAAAAACTGACTTACTTTTTGTCGGGTTGGCTAGGTGGCCCAAAATTATATTCAGAAAACTTTGGTGGTATTAACATTCCTGCGGCGCACAAGCATTTGTCGATTGGTGTAGAGGAAAGCGACGCCTGGATGCTTTGTATGCAAAAAGCCGTTGATGAGCAGTCTTACGAAGACTCATTTAAACACTACTTAATTAAGCAGCTGCGTGTTCCTGCTGAGAGAATACGGCTTGCCTGCAGTAGCTAATAAGTCGTTCAATACAGTTTGACAGCAGGCAAAGGCGTGCTGCTAAAGTTGTCATTCCTGCCGTTACAGCGGGCGTTTTTCCTTTTTGCTACCGTTTCTAAAATTAAAGGGGATAATGATGGATCTTCTTTATGTCACTCATCAATAGGGAGGTAATAAAACTAATTAAAAGGTTGTAGTACAGATGTCAGAAAGTCAGTTAGATTTTGCGAAAAAAATCGCCAAAGCAAATGCTGCGCGGCAACGCCAATTCGATAAGCAAAAACAAAAGCAAGCCTCGCCCGAATATAAAAAGGCACAACAAGAAAAACAACAAGCCTCACAAGTTAAATCACAACAACGTGCCTTTGAAAAAATGAAAGCACGATTAGATGACCCCGCCTATCGACAAGAGCAGCAGCACAAACAACGTGAAAGCCAAATAAAAGCCGCCGAAAAACAACGGGCGCGCCAGCAAGTAAAAGAAACGCCAGCGGGTTATGCACTACAAAACACACAGTTGCTCAATACGCGGCCAGATAAACTAAGAAAAAAGACAGCTAAAACTCAAGCGATTTCAGCCGTTGATGTAAAAAGATCAAAACCAATCAAATCTAACGGTTTAAAAGGCAGGGCGCCAACCGCACTGGAAAAAAAACTGGGCAATAAAATAGGCGATATAGGGTGTATCTGCTGTTTGAATAAAAAGTGGTACACCACAGACATGGCAGAACAAGAGGGCATCAAGTTTGTTTCACTACACCATGTTGAAGGCAGAACAAAACAATGGGCGCATGCAAAAGTACTGCCCTTATGCGCTTACCACCATGACACCCCCGCACCGAATGATGCCCCTGACGAATTAACAGCGATTCATCGAGGCAATAAAAAAGAGTGGGTTGCACTGAATGGCACAGAAGGGGCGTTGTTAAAACAGGTATACGAAATGATTGATGAGGAAAGGCCGTGGTTAGCAGGGGCAGCTACCTCTTAATAACCGAATAAGATCAATCGAGGCAGGGCTTTGAGTCGGACGCTCGGTTTCGATTTTTAATGTGCTGGCAGGCCGCAAGATTTTTGTGGTTTATCTTATTTGTATTTTAAAAATGCGTTGCTATACTGAATGCGAATACCCGCTTATTAAGCTAAGGCACTAAGCTAAGGCACTGAGGAAAGTTAAAAATAATGAGAACAATCACCGCGGCGTCTTTGATTTTTTTATTCTGGTTTATGTTATCAGGACATACGGGTGCCTTATTGATTGCACTGGGTGTGCTCTCAACGCTGCTTAGCGTTTATCTCGCAAAACGGATGAACATCATTGACCATGAAGGTTACCCCTTTGATTTGAGTGTGCGTCTTCTAAGGTATTTTTTATACCTTGGCAAAGAAATTCTTATCTCTAACGTGGACGTCATCAAACGAATCCTTACCCTGGGTCCCGTTGATATAAGTCCGCAAGTAATTACGCTTCCAGCGGCTAAAAAAACGGATTTAAGCCAAATGATTTATGCCAACTCAATAACACTGACGCCGGGAACCGTAACCTTGGAACTGTCAAACGATAAAATCATAGTGCACGCCTTAAGCAAAAAAGGCGCAGCAGACTTACAAACAGGTGAAATGGCAAGAGCAGTGCCTGATAATGTGGAGCTGTCTTCATAATGTATACCGTCGCGATAATTGCCATTTTGATTACTATTTTGCTGGCACTAGCGCGTGCCTTGTCGGGGCCAACGGTTTACGACCGTATTGCCGCGATGAATATGGTCGGCACTAAAACAATTTTGCTGATTGCCGTGTATGCCTTTTTTACTGACCGGCATGACCTGCTTGATATTGCGCTGGTCTATACCCTCATTAATTTTATTGGCGTTGTTGCCGTTTTAAAACTAATCGAGCAGGGTAATCTTTATACAGATGGTGAAAGCCCAGAGGATAATCAACCAGAGGTAAACGACAAATGATTCTGGAAACACTGAGTTGGCTGTGCCTGGTTTTAGGAGGGTTATTGGGGGTTATCGGTGGTATTGGCATGCACCGTTTTCCGGATTTTTATACCCGACTGCACGCCATTGGCATTACCGATACCTTATGCGCGGCGCTTTTTTTAATCGGGCTGGCTTTTCAGGCGGGCTTAACAATAGCCAGTTTTAAATTATTTTTAATTTTTGCATTTATCTTCTTCACCAGCCCAACGGCTTCACACCTACTCGCTAATGCCGCCATGTTAGGTGGGCTTAAGCCGGTGCTGTCAGATGATGATGTGGCTAATTCTGAACAGTTGGATAAGCCATGATTGATAATATTGTTGATATTACGCTGTTAAGTTTTCTTGTGATTCTTGCGCTGGCTATTATTCGTATGCGAAGTTTATTCGCTGTGGTGATGTTATTCAGTGGCTTTAGTTTTTTATCAGCAGGGTTGTTTGTGGTGATGGACGCAGCCGATGTGGCTTTTACCGAAGCGGCGGTGGGCGCCGGTATATCAAGCGTCCTGATGTTAGCCACACTGGCGCTAACGTATTCCTCTAAAAACGCTGATAAAGAAGAGAAGCCGACAACACATAAACCCTGGCTTCCTTTAAGTGTGGTTGTCATAACGGGGGCGCTGTTAATTTATGGCACCTATGATTTACCGTCCTTTGGTGACCCTGAGGCGCCTTCTCAGTTACACGTGGCACCGTATTATTTGGAAAACAGCATGCCAGAGACTGGTGTGCCGAATGTGGTGACTGCGGTTTTGGCCAGTTACCGTGGCTTCGATACATTAGGCGAAGTGACCGTGATTTTTACAGCGGGGATTGCGGTATTGTTACTGATTGGTGGCCGTCGTCGTGTAAAACCTAACGTTAAAAAGAATGGCGGTGATCGTGAAGCATAATTTAATTTTACGTGTCGTTGCAAAATTCATTATCCCACTCATTTTTCTGTTTGCACTGTATGTACAGTTTCATGGCGACTTTGGACCCGGTGGTGGTTTTCAAGCCGGTGTGATTTTTAGTGCGGCGATTATTTTGTATGCACTAGTCTTTGGCGCTGATAAGGCCAAAAGAGTGATTACACCGTATGTATTACGTCTACTTGCAAGCCTAGGGGTGCTGATTTATGCCGGTACAGGTGTTGCGACGATAGTATTGGGCGGTAATTTTTTAGAGTACGGTGTGCTGGCTTCGTCACAAGTGGCCGGTCAGCACCTGGGTATTTTAGTAATTGAGTTGGGTGTGGGGATTACAGTGATGTCAGTGATGTTGATTATTTTCTTTGCCTTTGCGGAACGTGGGCAAGCTGTTCTAAGTAGCAACGCCGAATCGGAGCAGGAGTAAATTATATGGACATGATTCTGGGACATTACAATTATTGGATGGTTATCATTATTATGATGGCAGGATTTTATACGGTTATTAGCCGTGGCAATCTGGTGAAAAAAATTGTCGGTTTGAATATTTTTCAGGTATCTGTTTTTTTGCTTTATATCAGCATCGGCAATGTAAAAGGCGGCGCAACACCCATTATAGAAAAAGGGGTTGATCTGTATTCAAACCCGTTACCGCATGTGTTGATCCTGACCGCTATTGTGGTGGGTGTGGCAACCACGGCACTGGGTTTAGCGTTAGTGGTGCGTATTAAAGAAGCCTACGGCACCATTGAAGAAGACGATATTCATAATCAGGATCAATCGCTGTGATAGAAAACCATTTAAGCCTATTGTTGGTTGCGTTACCTTTGCTCGCGGCACCTATCGTTGCGGTGCTACCGAATGGACGCCTGCCTTGGGCGCTGAGTACGCTCGTTAGTTGGTCAGTTTGTTACCTGGCTGCGTGGCAATTAATCAATGTCAGCAGCGGTCAGGTTATCAGTTATGAACTCGGTGGTTGGGCACCGCCTTGGGGCATTGAATATCGCATTGATGCAGCCAATGCCTTAGTGGCTTTAATTGTCTCGGGGATTGCTGCGTTGACCTTGCCGTATGCACTGAAAAGTGTGATTAAAGAAATCCCGCATCAACAGCACGCACTTTTTTATGCCGCCTTTATGCTGTGCCTAACCGGCTTGTTAGGTATCGCGCAAACTGGGGATATTTTTAACCTGTTTGTGTTTTTAGAAATCTCATCCTTATCCTCTTATGCGCTCATTAGTTTAGGTAAACAACGTCAGGCACTGACGGCGGCTTACCAATACTTGATTATGGGTACGATTGGCGCAACGTTCTTTATTATTGGGGTAGGTTTGTTATATGCCATGACCGGCACACTCAATATGGCAGACCTGGCGCAACGCTTACCTGAGCTCTATGAGCATCGTACTATTCATACGGCTTTTGCCTTTATTATGGTGGGTTTTGCGTTAAAACTGGCGTTGTTCCCGTTACACCTGTGGCTACCGAATGCGTATACCTATGCACCAACGGTGGTAACGATTTTTCTCGCTGCAACGGCAACCAAGGTTGCGGTGTATGTGATGTTACGCATGGTGTTTACGGTGTTTGGCTTTTCATTTATTGAAAACACACCAACGGACGAATTGTTCCTACTATTATGCGTAACGGCCATTTTATCCATGTCGTTTTATGCCATTTACCAAAAAGACAGCAAACGGTTGCTGGCTTATTCCAGCGTGGCTCAAATCGCGTATATGATGCTCGGCATCGGCCTAGGCAGCGTGTTAGGTGTTACCGCGACCTTAGTGCATTTGTTCAATCATGCCTTAATGAAAGGGGCCTTGTTTATGGCGATTGGTGCCTTGATTTATCGGGTGGGTTCAAGCCGCCTGGAGCATTTCTCCGGCTTAGGTAAACAAATGCCGTGGACGTTTGCAGCCATTGTAATTGGCGGGCTTAGTTTAATTGGTGTGCCGGGGACAGCCGGGTTTATATCCAAATGGTATCTGGTGCTTGCGGCGATTGAACAACAACACTGGCTGATTGTCGGTGTGATTTTGATGGGCTCGTTGTTGGCCGTTGCTTACGTCTGGAAAATAATTGAGGTGTTGTACTTTAATGCAACGGATGAAAGGGAACAGCAGAATACCGCAGTAAAAGAAGCGCCGTTAATGATGCTTATCCCTATGTGGGTATTGGTGTTAGCCAATATCTATTTTGGCTTTAATACGGAACTGACCGTTGGTACGGCAGAGCAGGCGGTCAAACTTTTAATGCCAGGTGCGAACTAATGAGACTGAATAAATGATTAGCCTAACAAGTGAACAATTAATCATACTGGCTATTTTATTGCCGTTGCTCGCAGCGGTTTTAATTGTACTGGCAGATAAACGCCCCAATCTACGCGAAGCGATTACGCTAATTAGCGCCTCGGTTGTTGCCCTGCTGGTTATTACCCTAGCAACACGGATTAATGCAGGAGAAACCCCGAGCTTTGATGTGTTTGACGTGGTACCCGGTATCACCGTAAGTTTTTCGATTGAACCGCTGGGTATGTTGTTTGCCTTAGTGGCAGGCACCTTGTGGTTAGTGACGTCTATTTATGCCATTGGGTATATGCGGGGTCATCATGAAAAAAATCAAACCCGTTTTTATGCCGCTTTTGCGATTGCCATTAGCAGTACCTTGGCCGCTGCTTTCTCCGGCAATATGTTTACCTTATTTCTGTGTTATGAAATTTTAACCCTATCAACGTATCCCCTAGTGACCCATGCAGGTACCGCTGAAGCCAAACGCAGTGGGCGAATTTACTTGGGTATTTTGTTGGGCACGTCGATTGGCTTTCAATTATTAGCGATTTTAATTACCTGGTCAGTGGCCGGTACGCTCGACTTTCAGCAGGGGGGTATCCTCGCTGGTAAATTAGACCCTGCATACGCCGGTATTCTGTACGCCCTGTTTATTTTCGGTGTGGGTAAAGCAGCCATTATGCCGTTTCATAAATGGCTACCCGCTGCTATGGTAGCGCCGACACCGGTCAGTGCTTTGTTACATGCCGTTGCGGTGGTAAAGACGGGCGTGTTTACGATATTAAAAGTGACCCTGTATATATTTGGTAGTGATTTTATTACCAGCTCGGGGGCAAGCGACTGGATAATTTGGTTTGTCGCGGTGACCATTTTACTGGCCTCGCTTATCGCAATGACCAAGGATAACCTTAAAGCCCGTTTGGCCTACTCAACCATCAGTCAGCTCAGTTACATCGTACTGGGTGCGCTGATCGCGGTAGAAATGAGTTTGGTCGGTGCATCCATGCATATTGCGATGCACGCGTTTGCCAAAATCACCTTGTTTTTTGCCGCGGGTGCAATTTTGGTGGCGGCACATAAAAAGAACATTAGCGACATGGGCGGTTTGGGTCGTGCTATGCCCTTTACGTTTATTGCGTTTACCATTGGCAGTTTGAGCATTATTGGCTTACCCCCGTTTGGTGGTATGTGGAGTAAATGGTATTTGGCCTTGGGCATGGTGCAAACAGAACAATGGATATTATTGGCGGTATTAATGATGAGTTCATTGCTCAATATTGCCTACCTGTTACCGATTTCAGTGCGTGCGTTTTTTGCTAAACCAAAAGAAGGCGTCGTGTACACAGAAGTAAAAGAAGCGCCACTCAGTATGTTAATTGCCATTGGCTTAACATCGCTGGCTTGCATCGTTTTATTCTTTTACCCCGACCCGTTTTATAACCTTGCTGTTGATGCAGCGACAGGCCGCTGAGGGGAGCTGATATGTCAAATAAAGTCACAGATGAAAAAACCTACCTATTTGATAAGCCGCGTAATGTGTCCCGTCTGTTATTAGGTTTTTATATTATTTGTGGGGGCTTGTTTATTGCCGACTTTGTTGTGCACCGTCATCTGGTGCACCCATGGGAAGGTTTCCCTGGCTTCTATGCTATTTATGGTTTTGTTGCCTGCGTGGTGTTGGTTGTTATTGCGAAAGAAATGCGCAAAGTATTGATGCGAAAAGAAGATTATTACGATGTAAAGGAAGAAAATTATGATATGGGCGAGTAGTCTGCCACCCTTTATTCCTTTTTTCATTGCCGCTTTGCTGGTGCTGGTCACTCGTGGGCATCTTCGTAGTGTGATTCTACTGGCAACCCCTGTTCTTGGCGGCTTGCATTTATGGTTGGACGTACAGCCGTTTGTTCCAATGGTGGCAAGTGATGCGTTAATTACAGCAAAAGAGCTGTCATACACATTGAATATGTTCAGTTATCAACTTGAATTTATGCGCGTCGATAAACTGAGTTTATTATTTGGCTACCTGTTTCATATTGCCAGCTTCATCGCTATTATTTATGCCCTGCATGTGCGTGACACCACGCAGCAGGTTGTCAGCTTACTTTATGCCGGTAGTGCCTTAGGTGCCGTGTTTGCAGGTGATTTAATCAGTCTGTTTATTTTTTGGGAAGGCTTGGCGTTGAGCTCGGTGTTTTTAATTTGGGCCCGCCGTTCTGAGCAGGCAATAAAAACAGGCACCCGTTATTTAATTTTTCAGGTGATGTCAGGGGTGTTATTGCTGGCTGGTGCCTTGATGTATTTCAACCAAACGGGATCAACTGACTTTAATTTTATTGGGATCGAAAGTACCGCAGGGTGGTTAATTTTAATCGCTTTTGGCATTAAATCGGCCTTTCCTTTTTTACATACATGGTTAACCGAAGGGTATCCGGAAGCCACACCTACCGGTACGGTATTTTTGTCTGCTTTTACCACTAAGGTGGCCGTATACGCTTTAGCGCGTGGTTACCCGGGCACGGATCTACTGGTTTACGTCGGTGCGGCGATGACGTGCTTCCCAATTTTTTACGCCGTGATTGAGAACGATCTGCGCCGAGTGCTGGCCTATAGCATGATCAATCAGGTTGGCTTTATGGTCTGCGGTATTGGTATTGGTACGGCACTGGCCTTAAATGGTGCGGTGGCGCATGCTTTTAATGATGTGATCTTTAAAGGCCTGCTATTTATGAGCATGGGCGCGGTGTTACATCGTGTGGGTAATATTAATGGTTCTGACCTGGGTGGCTTATATAAATCGATGCCTAAGACCGCGATGCTTTGTATTGTCGGCGCGGCATCCATTTCTGCCTTCCCACTGTTTAGTGGTTTTGTAAGTAAGTCGATGGTGATGTCCGCGATGTTACTAGAAGGGCATAACTACTTATGGCTGATGCTGTTGTTTGCTTCAGCTGGGGTATTCCACCACGCGGGGATTAAAATTCCTTACTTTGCTTTTTTCCATCATGACTCAGGCATTCGCGTTAAAGAAGCGCCGACTAACATGCTGATTGCTATGAGCATTGCTGCCGTGCTATGTATTTTTATTGGTACACAGCCACAATACCTTTACGCCTTATTACCATGGAAAGTGGACTACTGGCCTTATGATATGACGCACGTGTTGGCACAGTTACAGATCTTATTCTTCTCTGCGTTAGCGTTTGTTTGGTTAAACAAACAAGGCTTATACCCACCTGAACTTCGTTCGGTGAACATCGATTTTGAATGGACCTATCGAAAACTACTACCCGCTACAGCGCGCGCGAGTTATACCGTGTTGCAACGTTTTAATTGTGCGGTAGCAAATGCTGCCCAACAAAGCTGGCAAGGGTTTCAATCGGTCTTTCAGGCAAGCCGCTTATCGCAATACCACCTAGCCAGCAGTTGGCCAACTGGCAGTATGGTGTTGTGGATTGGTGTTATTTTGGGTGGCTATTTATTGGCAGATATTTATTTTAAATGACAGCTAGCAGCCAAAAGCCGTTATACAAAAGAGCGTGTTTGATTAAAGGCGTTTAGTCAATACGTTTTAATTGAAGAGCTCCCATCCTAGGCAATACAGCTGTTCTTATTGTAGGCATTTAAGAGCAAGGCAAGACTTATGGTAAGTTGTTGTTCACGTTAATACTATTAATCCGCCTTTCCATTATTTTAATCGAGTAAAGAATATAAATGAAAATTTGTGGTGTAGAACTGTCCGGTAATGATGCGGTTATTTGTTTGCTTTATCTAGAGCATCAAAGCTTTAATTTACCCGACTGTAGAGTACGGAAATTAAGCTTACCAAAAGCCCATACTCGGGCCGATTTACAGCAGTTTCAAAAAGCATTTGCACAACTGATGAGTGACTACGGGGTTGAAAAGGTCGCGATTAAAGAACGACCTCTAAAGGGTAAATTTGCCGGTGGTGCCGTCGGTTTTAAGTTAGAGGCCGCTATTCAATTGATGGCAGACATTGATGTATTAATGGTGTCGCCACAGGATAGTAAATTAGTGTTGTCGGAAAATCGCCTACCCATTAGTTTTACTGATACCGGTTTAAAAGCATTTCAAGAGACCGCATTTACCGTGGCGTATGTTGCACACGTAAAGTAAAAAGGGTCGTGAAACTAGCGCTCTTTTCAACGTTCCTTAGCAAGGACATATCGCTAACAAATGAAAAGGAATAATGCAGTCAGATTGACTTTAATCAGAGCAGTTGGCAGCCGTTTAGGTTTTTAGACTAAACGCTTGAGCTACGAAGCTTGAGGTTGTTTTATTTGAGCTTAAGGTTTTAGCTGCAGTAGCGGTTTTTAGGTCTTGGTAACCCTAAATTCTCACGTAATGTTTTGCCTTCATAGCGCGTGCGGTAAAGACCGCGTTTTTGTAACTCAGGTACTAACTTGTCAACAAAATCATCAATGCCTTGCGGTAAAAAAGGAAACATAATATTAAATCCGTCGCAGGCTTCTGACTCTAACCATTCTTCCATTTGATCAGCAATCATTGCAACGGTGCCAACCATTTCTAGGCAGCCAAAAGAGCCGCCAAAATGTTGGGCTAACTCACGGACGGTCATGTTATCTTCTTTTGCCATATCAATGATTTTTTGCCTTCCAGTTTGGCTTGCGTTTGTTTCAGGTATTTCAGGTAGTGCTGCATCGAGTTCGAATTGGCTCGCATCACACCCTAATAAAACAGATAAAGAGCCCATACCAGTACTGGGGTCAACCATACTATCTAGCAGCCGTTTTTTACTTTTTGCTTCTTCTAGTGTGTTGCCAATAATAACAAAGCAGCCAGGAAAGACTACAAGGTGCTCGGGTTCTCTGCCATAGGCCTTTGCTCGAGCTTTTATATCTGCATAGTATTCTTGAGCTGCTGATAGTGTGCTGGCCGCTGAGAAGACCATTTCAGCCACTTCAGATGCGAATTGTCGTCCAGCTTCAGACGCACCTGCCTGAACAATAAGGGGCCAGCCTTGAACTGGGCGTGCAACATTTAGTGCGCCTTCAACAGAATAAAATTCACCCTTGTGTTTTGGAGGGTGTAACTTACTTAGGTCTGAAAATATACCATTGTTAGTATCTTGGATAATCGCGTCGTCCTCCCAGCTATCCCATAATTTTGTGACGACTTCATAGCACTCTCTACCTCGCCTATAACGGACATCGTGCTCAACGGCTTCTGTTAATCCAAAATTTAGTGCTTCTAGCGGATTGGCTGACGTAACAACATTCCAACCAGCTCGGCCGTCACTGATATGGTCGAGTGAAGCAAACTTACGAGCAATATGGTAAGGCTCCGTGTATGTCGTCGATGCTGTCGCAATAAGCCCGATATGTTCTGTTACGGCAGCAAGAGCCGGTAGTAAAGTGAGTGGCTCAAGCGAAACAACGGTGGCGCTTCGCTTTAAAGCGTCCTCTGGCATATTTAATAAGGCAACATGATCAGCCATAAAGATGGCATCAAAAAGTCCCTTTTCTAATTTTTGCGCAAAACGAATATGATGTTTAAAGTTAAAATTAGCATCTGAAAAGGCACCGGGGTAACGCCAACTGCAGCTATGAATGCTAGCTGGTCGCATGAAAGCGCCAAAATGTAGTTGTTTTTTTGCACTCATACGGACCTCTTTTTTTGGCTAGCTTCTTATATTAGCTTAAGCTAAACTATTCCTTTACTAGCGTCAAGGCCCTTGGTTAATAGTGCGGTTTTTTGAGCGTAATCGACGGTGGGTTTAATAATTTATCTATAACCCAGACTTTAATAAAAGGCATTGTTAGTTTACGGTTGAATTATAAAAATAATATTAAAGGATACCCATGACCAGTCAAACAGAAAATCAGCCACTTTCATCCATATTATTAACGGGGTGTATGGGTATCATTGTCGTGTTAACACTAGCCGCAGTTTGTATTCTTCCTTTTGAGCAACACTTTTTTACTGGCTGGGTTGGCATCGCTTTTATGTGTGCAACGCCTACACAAGTGATATTAAATTTGTTTTGGCAAAACAACTTACCGAAACGAATCGGCAATATGTCTCAGCCCCTAAAGGGCATTAGCTTAACCCTTATTACTGTAGGGGCAGGTGCATTCTTTACCCTGTTATTGTCCACTTTGGTTGGCCTAAATTATGGCGACACCCCCATGTTTATCCAGTATACGATTCTTACTGTAGTGACTGTTTTATGGCTTATTCCGATTTGGCACGCGTGGCCCTTTTCCTTACTAAGTAAAAACCCTGTCATTATTGGGTTAGTGACCCTGATGGCAACATATGTCTTAGCTTACATCGTTTGGTTTGTCTTTTTTGACTACTCCGCATTAGCGCATATACCCACCCCTAACGGTGAAATTGTTCACCCGCTTTACCACGTTGAAATTGATCCAAAAGGCTTGTTTGATTCATGGGTTGCTATGACGTTTGCCGTGACAACGGCAGGGGTTATCGTCATACATTCTTTATTTGATTTCTGGCCTATAAGTAAACTGTCCATGGGGCGTCCACAGCCTATTCGAGGTCTTATTGGAACGGTTTATATTCTGTTATTTGCCTTGATAGTTCGTTGGTTTTTTACTGACTTTATAGGTATGGAGCAGGTCAATTATATGATTCAAGTACCCGTTTGCATGCTTTTTGGTGCCTTTTTGGTTAACAATATGATGCAATTTAGCCTATTCCCTAATTTAAAACAGCCTTACCGTGGTTTTGCGCTATTAGCCTGCTCAGTTATAGCGGGCCTACTCATGTACAGACTCTACAGTTATGCCGCTTATTTATTCGTAGGTCATGAGCTGATTTCTGGCCCGATAGGTGGTTGGGAATTAGAGCTATGGATTGCTACAGCGATGTTGGGGGTGACCTTTCCAATGGTCTTTCTTGTATCGGGTTTCTTTGATTTTTGGCTGTTAAAAAAAGCCAAATAAAGTCCTTTCTTATCTAGGTCATTAAGGGCGCGAAGAAGGTGCGTATTTTAAGCAGAGATAAGAGTTTGTATTTTATCTACACGTTCTTGTTTTAGGCAGTAACTTAAAATAGACGGGGCACGTTGTTTTGACCATGATTATTCATATAATGATAGTTAAGGCCAGAATAGAAGAAGCCAGTACCTTAGCTTTTTATAGGCAGATGACAGTTGCAGTGTGCCTTAAACCATAAACACTATGGAGATACCCATGCAAGACTCAATACTCCAACCCTCAGTAGCCTTAATGCTACTTACATTTGTTGTATGGGTCTACATGTACATACTTAGATTGAAATGGATTGCACAAAACGATGAGTCAGCAGAACACTTAAATACACCAGAAAAATTAAATGCAGTTGTTCCTGAGCGAATCAATCGGCCATCAAATAATTTTAAAAACCTATGTGAGCTCCCGATTATTTTCTATGCGCTTTGCGTCTTTCTGTATGTTTTGAATTTAGTTGATCAACTATTCATTGCTTTAGCATGGGCCTTTGTTGGGCTACGGTTAGTGCACTCAAGCATACATTGCGTGGTAAATAATGTTCCATTACGTTTCGCATCTTATTTATTTTCGTGCTTAGTTCTGTGGGCTATGGTTTTCCGTTTTGCCATCATTATTTTATAGACACCACATTACCTTATTGGAGCGTATACCATGATCAAAGAAGGACTTATTTTTACCTGTGTATTGGCCTTTGTTATTACGATGGGTTACGTCATTGCCGATGAGGGCGACAAGGCGATGGTCGAGCGCATTAAACTGCAGTTAAAATCCCCCGGGCGTGATCAATACGACGCGCTAAAAGACCCTGGTAGAAAACCTGTAGAAATGGCACAGTTTTACGATTTACAAGAGGGTATGACGGTGCTTGATATGACCACCGGTGGTGGCTATAACACAGAGGTTTTTTCTGCCGCAGTGGGTGCTAGCGGCATTGTTTACGCACATAATTATCACTATGTCTTACAGTTGATTGACGGTGCGCACCATAAAACCATGTTGAATAGGTTGCAAAATGAACGATTGCCAAATGTAAGGTACATGGTGGTTGATGCCGAGGATATGCCATTTGAAAACTCGATTGATATGGCCTATTGGGGGTTCAATATGCACGATATCTATAATTCTGAAAAGCCAGGTGATGGCGAGCCTGGGGTTCAAACCTTCCTTCAGGCAATTTATAGGGCTCTTAAGCCGGGAGGTACTTTAGGTGTCAGTGATCATGTCGGGGAGGCGGCTTACGATAATGCGAACTTGCATCGCATCGAACCAAGGATCATTAAACAGATGGTAGAAAAGGCGGGGTTTACTATTGAAGCAACGTCTGACCTGTTGGCTAACCCATCGGATGACCACAGCCAATCTATCTATACGGACGGCTTGCGTTACAACACTGATCGAATTTTAATTAAAGCGAGCAAGCCGAAATAGTATGTTTAAGAACCACCAATAAAAAAACTGGCGTGCCGTTTTTACTGGGTTTTTTGTGGGCTAACGGCCTTTGAAAACGAAAAAAAGGGCCGCTCTATGGCAGCCCTCTTCATGCGGCTACAGGTGTTTAGAAGTAATAAGCAATACCGATGCGCAGGCTATCTTCATCATAATCTTGTTTTTCAAGCGTACCGTCGCCATGCCACTGATGCATCCAAGTGTTCTGTCGGATACTCTGAGTATCTGTATTCAATACGGGCGGATAAATGAGTCGTCACAAGGTGTTCAACACCCAGTCCAGCTGTCCAACTATTATTCCATTAGTGGTTTAGGGGCTGATCTTCTTCTACACTCAACTAAACAGGATAATTGAAAGGGTATTTAATACCCTTTTCTGGCATGTTTCAGCAGTGCGTTTTTAGTGACAATTTTTTGGCGGATTAGCGCAGTACATGCCTATAATAAAGGTCTGAATTTGACAGGGTGTTAAATAGGTTTTCTAAGTCTTTGTTATTGAATTAGTTATTAGATGGCATAGCAATTGCTTGGAATAATTTTAATCATAATAATTGAGGTGGGTGATGGCTGAAGAAGAACAACAAGACGAGTCGGTAGATCAGGAAGCGGGTTCTAAGAAAAAACTTATCATTATTATTGCTGCAGGAGTGATGGCCTTGTTGCTAGTTACGGGTGCCGTACTATATTTTATGGGGATTTTTGACGATGAACAGCCGTCTACATCATCCGACCCAGCTAAAGAAGAATCTGCTGAAAAAGAAGAAAATGCTGAGTCTGATGAAGACGACTCAGTGGAGTCGGCTGCAACTTACTTACCGTTAAGCCCAGCCTTCTTGGTTAATTTTAAAGCAGGTAGCATCCGGGTTCTTAAGGTAGAAATAAGTTTATTAACAACCGATGATCGGGTGGTTGATGCGGTAAAACTGCATGATCCGGTGATTCGTAATAACATTCTATTATTGTTGTCTAATCAAGACCCTGAAGTCCTTAAATCGCTCGAGGGAAAAACAAACTTACAAGTCGCGATTAAAGGTGTAATTAATAAAGTGCTGGCTGATAAGCAAGTAGCATCTAAGGTGAAGAACATCTTTTTTACCGAGTTGGTGATGCAGTAAATGTCTGACATGGACTTATTATCGCAAGACGAAATTGACGCCTTATTGCACGGTGTAGATGACGGTGGTGTTGAAACCGAAACCGGCGTTGATGCGTCCTCTGGCGAGGCGCGTCAGTATGATTTCCAAAGTCAAGATAGAATCATACGCGGCCGTATGCCGACGCTTGAAATGGTTAATGAGCGTTTTGCACGGTATTTTCGAATTAGCTTGTTTAACCTGTTAAGGCGATCAACTGAAATTTCCATTTCTGGCATTCAGATGCTTAAGTTTTCGGAATATGTGCACAGCTTATTTGTACCAACTAATTTAAACATCGTCAAAATCAAACCATTAAGAGGGTCGGCGTTGTTTGTACTAGACCCTAGCCTGGTGTTTACCATTGTCGATACGTATTTTGGTGGTTCGGGACGTTTTCATAATAAAGTCGAAGGCCGTGAATTTACAGCCACCGAAATGCGAGTAGTCAGAATCGTTTTGGATATTATTTTTAAAGACTTAATCAAAGCGTGGGAACCCGTTTTAAAACTTAATTTCGAATACGTAAACTCAGAGGTCAATCCACAATTTGCCAATATAGTGAGCCCAACTGAAATCATGATTGTTTCAACCATTCACCTTGAACTTGAAGGGGGCGGTGGGGATGTTCAATTTAGTTTGCCCTATACCATGCTAGAACCAATTCGTGAATTGCTTGACGCGGGTATTCAAAGTGACCGTGGTGATACCGATGAACGATGGAAATCGACCTTAAGAAAAGACATCACCACCGCCGAAGTGGATTTAGTGAGTACCTTGATAAAACAGGAAAAAACCTTGGGTGATGTGCTGAATTTTAAAGTGGGTGACATTTTACCTTTAGATTTACCTGAACACGTCTTGCTGGAATCGGGCGATATGCCGCTATTTAGGTGCAAGCTGGGTGTCAGCAATGGTAATTTTGCCGTGCAATTGCTGGAAAAAACAGAGCGTGATGAGTTTAAAAATGTGATTAAAAATGAGGCTTAACGATGAGTGATGATGACAATAATGACAATGACGGTGCGGACTGGGGCGATGCCCTTGAGGAACAGGCAGCAGGTGAAAAGGAATCTGATGGAGCGGATTGGGGCGATGCGTTAGACGAACAGGCATCAGGCGAAGCTGATTGGGGTGATGCATTAAGTGAGCAAGCTAGTGCAGAGGCGGCATCGTTTGACGCGCTCGCAGACACCGGTGGCTTGATGGGTATGGGTGGCGAGGTCAACCTTGACGTTATCTTGGACGTGCCCGTTACCATTTCAATGGAAGTGGGCAGCACGCGAATTAGTATTCGTAATTTGTTGCAATTAAATCAAGGCTCAGTGATTGAGTTAGACCGTTTAGCAGGCGAGCCGATGGATGTGTTGGTGAATAAAACCTTAATTGCACGTGGTGAGGTAGTGGTTGTAAATGATAAGTTTGGTTTACGCTTGACGGACATTATTAGCCCTGCAGAACGGGTTAAAAAATTAAAATAATGCTTAAGCTAACCTCGTTTATCTTGATGGCCATGCCCAGCATGTTATTAGCATCTGAGCCTGTAACCGTCGGTTCACAAAGTGTCGACCCTTTATCGACAGCCAATCTCACACAGTGGAGTGTTGGGCTTATGTTTGTGTTGCTAGTGATTGTGATCGTCGCGTGGTTAGCAAAACGATTAACGGGATTTGGGCTGGGCCAAGTCGGCGCATTAAAAGTCGTTTCAGGGATCTCTTTAGGTACACGCGAAAAAGCTGTGTTAATACGCGCAGGAAAACAGTATTTGTTACTTGGTGTAGCCCCCGGTCGGGTGGTTAAGCTACACACCTTTGATGAAGGGGAGATCAACGAAAGCGATTCGCGCCCGAGCGGAAGCTTTCAGCAGAACTTGCAAAGCATGATGAGTAAAAAAGGCGCCGAATGAAAATATTAATCATGGCGTTGTTATTGCTTATGCCGAACTTGGCTTTTGCGGCCGGAGGTATCGAAGCAATTACCATTGCCGGTGACGGCAAAAGTTATTCCGTAACGCTGCAAATTTTAGCGGTAATGACCGTGTTAACGGTCTTACCCAGTTTGCTTGTTATGATGACTTCGTTTACCCGAATTATTATTGTTTTTTCTATTTTACGTCAGGCGATGGGCACCCCACAAACGCCCAGCAACCAAATTCTTTTGGGTTTGGCGCTGTTTCTAACTTTTTTCATCATGTCACCGGTGTTTGAGCGTGCGAATGATGAGGCCTTGCAACCCTACCTAAATGATCACATATCGGCCGACAATCGCTATCACTAAGGCTATCTTGCCTTTCCGTGAGTTTATGCTGCGTCAAACTAGAAGTGATGATCTGGATATGTTCGCCCGAATTTCTGGTGCCGAGCCCATCAATGACAGTAGCGAAGTGCCCCTGTCGCTTTTATTGCCTGCCTTTGTAACCAGCGAATTAAAAACAGCATTTCAAATTGGATTTATGATTTTCATACCGTTTTTGATCATTGATATGGTGGTCGCCAGTGTGCTGATGTCGATGGGTATGATGATGCTGTCACCATTGATTATTTCATTACCATTTAAATTAATGTTGTTTGTTTTAGTGGATGGCTGGGCACTGATTATGGAAACGCTTGCGGCTAGTTTCTTTATCTAACAGAGTAAAAATATGACCCCAGATAGCGTAATGGATTTAGGTGAAAGAGCTCTACAACTGACCGTTTTGTTGTCGGCGCCTATTTTATTGTCTGCGCTGGCGATTGGTTTGCTAGTGGCAATGTTTCAAGCGGCAACCCAGATTAATGAAATGACCTTAAGTTTTGTACCTAAGCTTCTGGTCACGGTCATTGTGTTATCGGTTGCCGGCCCCTGGATGTTACGTTTAATTATTAATTTTACACGGCAAACGTATTTGCAAATTCCTGAACTAATCGGCTGATCATGAATAATAGACCGCTTTTTCATCATGGTTTTTAGTGAGCAACAAATCATGCTATGGGCGTCTAGTTTTTTTTGGCCTTTATTAAGAATCAGCGCCATGTTCGTTTCTATACCGGTATTCAGTGGACGATTTGTTGATTCAAAAATTATTGTTGGAGCGGCGCTATTAATTACCTTTTTCACGATACCCCTGTTACCGCAAGCCCCTGCGATTGAGGTGATGAGTCATCAAGGGCTGGTCACTGGTTTACAACAAATCTTAATCGGCTTATTGATGGGGTTTGTTTTGCAACTGGTGTTTAGCGCGGTGATATTTGCCGGGCAGGGCATTGCTTATAGTATGGGGCTTGGTTTCGCGTCGATGGTCGATCCAGCAACGGGTGTTAGCGTACCGGTGATTAGTCAATTTTATTTAGTGTTATCAACCTTATTATTTTTAACCCTAGGTGGGCATTTGTTGTTAATTGAAATGTTGATTGATAGTTTCCAGAGCTTACCGATTGGGGTTAATGGCATTGAACGCTCTGACCTATGGTCAGTCATTGCATGGTCTAGTCGTTTGTTTTCGGCAGGGCTGTTAATGGCCATGCCAGCAATTGCCTCCTTATTGATGGTTAACGTTGCTTTTGGCGTGGTTACCCGTGCCGCGCCACAGTTGAATATTTTTGCCGTGGGTTTTCCTATTACCCTAGTACTAGGTGCCTTGTTAATGTGGTTAACACTGCCGTCTGTATTGAATAATTTCACTAATTTGCTCGTCGAAAGTTATGGCGTGATTGGTGATTTTTTACGGATAAGGACCTAACGTGGCAGAGCAAGAAAGCGACCAAGAAAAAACCGAGGAACCCACCGCCAAGCGGGAGGAAGACGCGCGAAAAAAGGGTGACATCGCGCGGTCAAAAGAGCTTAACACGGTGGTCGTTTTGATGATGGGTTCGGTGATGATTTGGATGACCGGTGATCGAATTTTTCTTGGTCTTTGGTCGGTGATGGAAAATGCTTTTTCCATTGATCGTGCGACCTTATTTGACCCCATGGCAACGGTGACAACGCTGGAGTTATTCATGCAGCAAGCCTTAGTATTTGTAGCGCCGTTTTTGGCGGCGATGATGTTTGCTGCATTGGCAGGGCCTATTGCGATGGGCGGCTGGGCGTTTAGTGCGGACGCCTTTAGCCCAAAAGCCAGCAAAATGAATCCTTTGGCTGGTTTAAAACGTATGTTTGCTGTTCGCAGCTTGGTTGAATTGGTCAAATCCTTACTTAAGTTTTTATTGGTCTTAGGTGTCATGTTTTTCGTCAGTGATATTTACTTAACAGAATTTATTAATTTAAGTCAGCTTACCTTGCAAGCTGCGCTGATACGGGCGAGTGAAATGATGACACTATCGTTTGTCATTTTATGTGCATCATTACTGCTTGTGGTCGCTATCGACGTTCCTTTTAGTCTTTGGGAGTATAAAAAGAAATTAAAAATGACCTTGCAGGAGGTCAAAGATGAAATGAAGCAAACTGAGGGGCGGCCGGAAGTTAAAAGCAAAGTGCGTCAGTTACAACAAGAAATGTCTCAAGGCAGAATGTTAGAGGAAGTACCCAAGGCCGATGTGATCGTGACGAACCCGACGCATTTTGCAGTGGCACTTAAATATGAAGACGGCGGTTCCTCTGCGCCAATTGTTGTGGCGAAAGGCGGTGACTTAGTCGCCGCACAAATTAGAAATATTGCATTGAGCCATGGTATTACTTTGGTATCCGCACCCCCGCTGGCCAGGGCGTTATTTTACACAACTGAATTAAATGAAGAGGTACCAAAAGGCCTGTATTTAGCTGTAGCTCAAGTACTTGCCTATGTTTACCAACTACGAATCGCAACTGAAAAACGCTGGAAAAAACCCACGCCACCAGACAGTATTACGATACCTGATGAGTATAAAAAATACGCTAATAGGACACACTAAAATTGATTAACTATTTAAAACGATGAGCTTTAACGATATTTCAAAATTACTACTCGATTTTGCCCGTAATGGCTTAGGTGCGCCTATCTTAATTATGGTCATTTTGGCGATGTTAGTATTGCCGCTACCCCCGTTCATGCTGGATTTGCTCTTCACCTTTAATATTGCGCTGTCACTGATCGTATTATTGGTGGTGGTATATGCTCTGCGGCCATTAGACTTTGCCGTTTTCCCCAGCTTTATATTGGTAGCCACCATACTGAGGTTGAGCTTAAACGTGGCCTCTACGCGTATTGTATTATTAGAAGGTCATAATGGGGGTGATGCAGCGGGCAAGGTTATCGAGGCGTTTGGTTCGTTTGTCATTGGTGGTAACTATGCCGTCGGTTTGGTGGTTTTTAGCATTTTAATTATTATTAACTTTGTGGTCGTTACCAAAGGTGCTGGGCGGGTTTCTGAAGTGAGTGCTCGATTTACCCTGGACGCAATGCCCGGTAAACAAATGGCGATTGATGCCGATTTAAATGCAGGTTTATTAACCCAAGACCAAGCGCGTGACCGACGGGCGGAAATAAGTCAAGAAGCTGACTTTTATGGCTCAATGGATGGTGCGAGTAAATTCGTACGTGGTGATGCGGTCGCAGGTATTTTAATCCTTTTAATTAATATCGTTGGCGGCCTAGCTGTTGGTACGCTACAGCACGACTTACCCTTTTCTCAGGCGATGGAATATTACACCTTATTGACGATTGGTGATGGCCTTGTCGCTCAGATCCCCGGTCTTTTATTGTCGACAGCAACAGCCATTATCGTCACGCGTGTTAATAGCGCCCAAGACATGGGTGAGCAAGTGTCGGTTCAAGTGTTAAGTAACCCTAAGGCTCTGGCTATCAGTGCGGGAATTATTGGAGCACTCGGCTTAATACCCGGCATGCCTAATTTGGTGTTTATTATTTTGGCTTTATCGTTGGGCTATTTAGCCTATTCTGTCCATAATAAACAACGCATCGAAAAATTAGTGGCGCTTGAACCAGCGCCTAAAGTTCAAACCATGCCTGAAGAGCCTAAAGAGCTTTCTTGGGATGATGTTGCACCGGTCGATATGATTGGCCTAGAGGTTGGTTACCGGCTTATTCCGTTAGTCGATAAGACCCAAGGGGGCGAGTTGATGTCACGCATTAAAGGCGTCAGAAAGAAGCTTTCACAAGAACTCGGTTTCTTAATTCCTGCGGTGCATATTCGTGACAATTTAGACCTGGCGCCAAATATTTATCGTCTGACCTTAATGGGCGTTAATATCGGTGAAGTAGAGATTCACCCAGATAGAGAAATGGCAATTAACCCGGGGCAAGTATTTGGTGATGTGCAGGGTATAGCAACCAAAGATCCGGCATTTGGTCTTGACGCAGTATGGATTGATAAGGCGCAACGAGATCAAGCGCAAACCATGGGTTATACCGTGGTTGACCCAGGCACAGTGGTTGCAACGCACCTTAGCCAAATCATACAAACCCACGCGCATGAGTTGCTAGGGCACGAAGAAGTACAACAAATGTTAGATACCCTGAAAAAGTCGGCACCTAAGTTGGTTGAAGACCTGGTACCGGATACCTTGCCTCTTGGCTCAGTGGTTAAAGTATTGCAAAACTTACTACAGGAAAATATTCCAGTACGTGATATGCGCACCGTGGCGGAAACATTAATTGAACACGGTCGAGTGAGTCAAGAAACTGGCGCATTAACAGCGGCGGTTCGCGTTGCGTTAGGCCGCTCAATTGTTCAGAAAATCAGTGGCTTAGACAATGAACTGTCAGTAATTACGCTAGACCCAGATTTGGAACGCTTATTGCAACAAAGTTTACAGGCGTCAGTGGATGGTAGCGCCGGACTTGAACCAGGACTCGCTGAAAGAATGATCAATGCATTGCAAGAAAGTACGCAGAAATTAGAAATGGAAGGTAAAAGCGCCGTGTTATTGGTGTCGTCTTTTCTAAGGCCTTGGCTTGCACGCTTTGTACGTCACTCAATTTCCAATCTAAATGTGCTGTCATACAACGAAATCCCTGAAGATAGACAAGTGAGGGTAGTTGGTAGTGTAGGGCCTAATGGCTAAGTTCAATACTAAAGACTTGATGGCAATCACATTAACTACCCTCGGTAGGGGGTTTATACTTTACGAGGTAATACGTAATGAAAATTAAACGATTTTTTGCGCCAGATATGCGCGAAGCACTCAGGTTGGTTAAAGAAGAGCTGGGTGTTGATGCTGTTATTCTTTCTAATACCACTGTTGATAACGGTGTGGAGGTTGTGGCAGCAAAAGATTACGACGAACGAGCGGTTCGCGACGCTGCAGATAAACAAGAAGACCTACTTAACAAACGGCTTGAACAACAACTAAAAAAGGACCGGGTGTCGATTGATTGGAATGAACCGCCAAAACAATCTTACCGCGATGATTACAGGCCGGCCGAAGTAAAACGCCCTAGCGAAGCCATAGACGTTAAAGAACCACGATTAAAGACAAAGACAGTGGCCTCTAAAAAAGCAGAATGGTTTGAAGACCCGGCGATCAAAGCCGTCAAACACGAATTGGACATGATGCGGCACGAATTCAGGACGCAATTGAATGAGCTATCTTGGGCCGACAAAATACAACAAAACCCGGTACGAATCGATGTAATACGGCGATTATTAGACACAGGTTTTTCAAAGAAACTAAGCCTCAAATTGGCTGAAACAATCGTTGTTGACTGTGAGTTAGAAGATGCGTGGCTTGAGTGTTTACAAGTCACTGCGCAATCTTTACCGATCACAGATAATAAGATTTTAGATGAAGGTGGCTTAGTGGCCTTAGTTGGGCCAACAGGTGTGGGTAAAACGACGACCATAGCTAAACTAGCCGCCCGCTATAGAATGCGCCATGGTGTCGACAGTATTGGTTTGATCACCACGGATAACTTTAGAATTGGTGCGCACGAGCAATTGAGTAATTTTGCTAGGATTTTAGGAGTACCGATGCGCGTTGCCTCAACGAAAGACGACTTTCAAGAAGCACTGACAGATTTTATTGATAAAAAATTGGTGTTAATTGATACCGCAGGGATGAGTCAACGCGATGTTCGAATGACAGAGCAATTTGGGTTATTGCAGCAAGAACAATTTAATATAGAGAGTTATTTGGTTATTTCAGCAACGACCGAAGCACGAGCTATGCGCGAGGTCATGAATACCTTTGCTGACGCCAAGCCGGTTGGTTGTATTTTAAGTAAACTGGATGAAACTGATTGCCCTGGTAGTGCTTTATCTGCCATCATTGAGCAACGGTTACCATTAAACTTTGTAACCGATGGGCAACGTGTCCCTGAAGACTTACACTACCCGTCGGCCAAGGATTTAATGGCAAAATTTATTGAGCCCACGACCTTGCCGGATGATGATGATATCGCCTTGTCCGTATTATTAGATGGGTCGACGTCACATGCGAATGTTTAAAGAAGGGCTAGATCAAGCATCTGGAATACGAAGAATGACAAATAATAAACCAGTCAGAGTTATCGCAATTGCCAGCGGCAAAGGCGGGGTGGGAAAAACCAACTTGTCGGTTAACTTGGGTGTTTCTTTGTGTAAATTAGGTCGTAAAGTGGCGCTGTTAGATGCTGATATGGGCTTGGCCAATGTCGATATTTTATTAGGCCTGCATCCTAGCTATAATTTGACGCACGTACTGAGTGGCGAAAAGTCACTGGCTGACATTGTGGTTGAAGGGCCGCATGGGTTAAAGGTAGTTCCTGCCTCTTCTGGGGTACAGCATATGGCAGAAATCGGCACCATGGAGCAAGCTGGGATTATCAATGCGTTCAGTGAGTTCGAGCACGATATTGACATCTTATTAGTCGATACGGCAACGGGTATTCATGGTGGTGTCATTAATTTTGCTCGGGCTTGCCAAGAGGTATTGATTGTAGTTTGTGATGAGCCTACCTCATTAACAGATGCCTATGCCCTGATAAAATTATTAAACCGAGATCATGGTTTAAACCGTTTTCACATTATTACTAACATGGTGGAGTCATTACAGCACGGTAAAACACTGTATTCAAAACTCTGTAAAGTCACTGACCAGTACTTGGATGTTGCTTTGTACTTTACAGGCGCGGTGCCCTTCGATAAAAGTCTTCGTAAGTCCGTGCAAAAGCAACAAGCCGTGGTAGAGTTAATGCCTAACAGCCCATCTTCACAAGCGATTAAAAGCTTGGCAAAAACAATTGATAATTGGCCAATCCAACGTGGTGCAGGCGGGTATTTAGAGTTTTTTGTCGAACGACTGATACAGTCTAGTCAATTAGGAGAGTCTACCGGGTGAACGGCATTGCGATGTATACCAACCTGCAGGCAAAAAGTGCCGGGGAACTGGTCGCTACGCATGCGCCACTTGTTAAGCGTATAGCTTATCACCTACTAGCCCGATTGCCCGATACGGTGTTGGTAGAGGATCTAATTCAGTCGGGTATGTTGGGCCTATTAGAAGCCTCAAATAATTACAGTGATACACACGGCGCAAGCTTTGCTACCTATGCAGGAATTCGCATACGGGGGGCGATGTTAGATGACGTCAGGCGTACTGATTGGACGCCACGATCAGTGCATAGAAAGGCGCGTCATATTGCCAAAGTCATGCGGCAGATCGAGCAAGCAACAGGCCGTGATGCGCGTGATACGGAAATTGCTGAAATGCTTGAGGTTACGCTGGATGAGTATCATAAAATATTGCAAGACAGCAGCTGTTGTAGACTATTTAGTACGGACGAGATGGATGATGACGATGGGCAAACTTCATCAGAAAATATAGTAGACAACCTCAATGACGTAGACTTTAAATCAGCCTTAGTCGATGCCATTTCAAGCCTGCCAGAGCGTGAGCGAATGGTTGTATCACTTTATTATGACGATGAATTAAACCTTAAGGAAATCGGTAAGGTTTTAGGCGTTAGTGAGTCTCGGGTTTGCCAAATAAACAATCAAGCAATGCTTCGCTTAAAATCGCGTTTACTTGATTTCGCACCGTCAGAATAAAAAATATAACTTTAGTAAAGTATTTCTAAAATATTGACTAAACTTGTTCGCATGGTGGCCGATAGTTCGGTAATCAAGTTTAACATAGTTAGGAGTATTTCCATTGGATAAGAATATGAAGATTCTCGTAGTAGATGATTTTTCTACTATGAGAAGGATAGTAGAAAACCTGTTGCGAGAGTTGGGCTTTACTAATTTAGATGAGGCTGATGATGGGCAAACCGCGTGGCCAAAACTAAAGTCTGGGCATTATGATTTTTTAGTAACGGATTGGAATATGCCAGGTATGACAGGTATCGACTTATTGAAAATGGTGCGATCAAATCCTGAAACAGCCGCTATGCCGGTGCTTTTGGTAACCGCTGAGTCTAAACGTGAACAAATTATAGAAGCAGCTCAAGCAGGGGTTAATGGATACATTATTAAGCCGTTTACTGCAGCGACACTGAAAGAGAAAATAGACAAAATTTTTGCACGTAGTGCAGGTTAATGTGCGCAAGTCACAAGGGGGCTATGATGCAAAATGAACGAGATAGATTGGAGCTTTTAGAAAAAGCGAAGCAATTAGTGGCAAATATTGAAAATAATGATGATGCAGCAACAGGTGAGGTATTGAGTTCAATTACCCTTGAGAGGGAGAGAAGCTTATTTAGAGAAGTGGGCCAGTTAACGCGCCAGTTACACGATAATTTAGCGTCATTTGCGTTGGACTCTCAATTAAATGATATTACCGACAAAGGCATCCCAGATGCAAAAGAGCGATTAAATTATGTGATAAAAATGACGGACGAGGCGGCCAATAAAACCTTGAACGCTATCGATGAGATACTTCCTGTCACAGATGAAATGCAACAAAAATCTGAGAGGCTGTCAAAAAACTGGCATAAATTTTTGGGTCGTGAACTGTCGCTCGACGAATTCAAAATAATGTCGGCTGAAATTACAAGCTACTTAGATGAATCCTGTAGAAACACAAAGTTTGTGCACGATAAAGCGAATGATATTGTGTTGGCGCAAAGTTTCCAAGATTTGACCGGTCAAATCATCAAAAAAGTGATTACATTGGTTCAGGACGTAGAAAACAGTTTGGTAGACCTAATAAGAATCGCAGGCACACCGCAACCCAAGGTAGCCGAATCTAAGGCGCAAGAAAAAGGGCAGTTAGATGGCCCTCTTGTTCCTGGGATTGACGTTCAAGGCGCGGTTAATAGTCAAGATGAAGTAGATGATCTTTTATCAAGTTTAGGGTTTTAGGGAACAATAATGGCTATTGATTTAGATGATGAAATATTGCAAGACTTTTTAGTCGAAGCAGGTGAGATTCTTGAGCAACTCAACGATGAGTTGATCGCATTAGAGCGATCGCCTGATGATGTGGAATTACTTAATTCGATATTTAGAGGGTTTCATACAATTAAAGGTGGTGCTGGCTTTTTATCATTAGATCCTTTAGTCGATATTTGTCATATTGCCGAAGACGTTTTCGATATTTTAAGAAATGGTGGGCGTGTAGCTGATGCGGCGCTAATGGATAGTATTTTAAGGGCCTTGGACGTGGTCAATGAAATGTTCAGCAAGGTACGTGAGGGTGAAGAACCTGAGCCTGCTGCACAAGATTTGATAGCTGAAATCGCCGCTTTTAAACTACCCGCAACTGGAGCGACTCCGGTTAATGAACCAGACGCACAGGGACAACCCGTAGAGCCTATGCAAGAACAAGCATCGGTAGTTGAAGAAGAATCGGTAAGCGATGAAGTGCAGCAAGAATTTGAAGCGATGCTAAAGTCCGCTTCGCAAGAGGGCCAAACAACCGCGGCTAAAACAGAAAGCCAACCTGACTCAGATGATATTACTGAAGAAGAGTTCGAACAACTGCTCGATGAATTGCATGGTAAAAATAACGCACCTTCAATACAGGTAGGTGTTGACAATGTGGATGATGAAAAAGCCGCTGCAGACGATATTAGCGAAGCAGAATTCGAACAACTGCTGGATGAACTGCATGGCAAAGGACAAGCTCCCAAAGCGGCGACAACAGAGGTACCTAAAGGGCCAACACCACAGGCAGTTACTCAGACTGTTGAAAAACAAAAAGCTGATATAACGGACCCCATCAAGAGCAAGGTTATGGACGCGCCGAAGCCCGTTTTAGAAAAGGACACTAAAGCGCCCGCTAAGCAAGTAGCCGAAACCTCTGTTCGTGTGGATACAAAACGGCTTGATGAAATAATGAATATGGTGGGTGAATTAGTATTGGTTAGAAATAGATTAACCAAGCTACGAGCAGGCCATGAAGAAGACGAAATGACCAAGGCTATTTCTAACCTCGATATTGTGACAGCCGATCTACAGTTGGCGGTGATGAAAACACGCATGCAACCGATTAAAAAGGTTTTTGGCCGTTTTCCACGTGTTGTTCGTGATTTAGCGCGTGGCCTGAATAAAAAGATATCGCTAGAATTAGTCGGGGAAGAGACCGATTTAGACAAAAACTTAGTTGAGGCATTGTCCGATCCTTTAGTGCATTTAGTGAGAAATGCGGTAGATCATGGCATAGAAACACCGCAAGAAAGGTTGGCCGCGGGCAAACCGGAGGAAGGCTTAGTGGTTTTAAGTGCTTTTCAAGAAGGTGATCACATTCTATTAACCATTGAAGATAATGGTAAGGGAATGGATGCTAATGTCTTAAGGAATAGTGCGGTTAGTAAAGGCATGATGGACGAAGAGGCGGCATCAAGGTTAACCGATCTAGAGTGCTACAACCTGATCTTTGCGGCTGGGTTTTCAACTAAAACTGAAATATCAGACGTGTCGGGTCGTGGTGTCGGTATGGACGTAGTGAAAACACGTATCTCAGGAATGAATGGTACTGTTCACGTTGAATCCGAATTGGGTGTGGGTAGTAAAATAATTATTAAACTGCCGTTAACGCTGGCTATTATGTCGACTCTTATGGTCAAGCTGTCGGAACAAGTTTTTGCCTTGCCATTATCTAGCGTAGTAGAAATCCTAAGCCTTGATTTATCCAATACTAATTTAATTAATGGTGAATTGGTGGTGTTGGTTAGAGGTAAGGCGGTACCGCTGTATTATTTAAATGAATGGTTAATTCCAAATTACCAGAAAAGTAAAGAGGAAGAAGAACAGCATCAACACGTTGTTGTGGTGAGTGCTGGGCATCAACACATTGGTTTTGTGGTTGACCAGCTGCTTGGTCAAGAAGAAGTGGTTATCAAACCTTTAGGCGCTTTATTAACGCAAGTCGAAGGCTTGGCAGGCGCAACAATTACAGGAGATGGTGGGATTGCCATTATTTTAGATATTCCGAGCATGTTAAAACGCTATACATAAATCACTAATAAAAAGTTCGTAGTTATCATCAAAACAGCTAGAATAAGATGATATTAATAATAATAAATAGCTATGAATAGGGTAAATAGTCGCCCGGATCTTATTTTGATTGGCGCATCAACGGGTGGACCTCAGGCATTATTGTGCATTTTATCGGGCTTACCTGAAGATTATCCGTGTCCAATTGTTATTACTCAACATATGCCGGACAGCTTCATATCAAATTTCGTTAAACAATTGGATAACGTCTGCGCATTGCAGGTAAAAAAAGCCGATAAAGGTGAGCTTCTCACCGCGGGTGTCGTTTATGTTTCGGCAGGTGATAAATGTTTGCAAATTTGTTTAAATGATCATCAAATGATTACAGCCTATGACAAGCCAATCAATACCAATGATGTATGTCCTTCGGTTAATGCCCTATTTAATTCGGCAGCCTCGCTAGTAGATGTGAAGATCTTGGCCATCATTCTGACGGGTATCGGTGATGATGGGACAGCAGGGGCGATAGAGTTAAAAAAACAAGGTGCTCATGTTTGGGTTCAAGAAGAAAAAAGTTGTGCTGTATTTGGTATGCCTAAATCTGCCCTGTTATCAGGTGTTGTGGATCAAAAGCTTTCTTTAGATGAAATGTGTTTAAAATTGAGGGAGTTATAGCTTGGATATCTTAACTATACTAGGTGTCATTGTTGGTTTTGGCGCGATTTTAGGCGGCAATGTTTTGGAAGGTGGCCACCTTAGTGCATTAATGAATGGGCCTGCCGCGCTAATAGTCATCGGTGGAACGTTAGGTGCTGCTCTGTTGCAGTCTCCTTTAAAGGTTTACTTGGGCTCATTAAGGATATTTGTCTGGGTTTTTTTTCCGCCCAAACACGACTTAGAACAAATAGTTGAAAAAATAATTGGTTGGAGCGAGGTAGCTAGGCGCGAGGGGCTATTAGGTTTAGAAGTAGTCGTTGATGAAGAACACGATTCCTTTGCTAAAAAAGGCCTGCAACTATTGGTCGATGGCGGAGAACCTGAGGTTATTCGAGATATTCTAATGCTAGAATTAGAGGCGCTTGAGGCACGGCAGCTAGAACAGGCAAAAGTGTACGAGTCGATGGGTGGTTACTCGCCTACCATTGGCATTATTGGTGCCGTCATGGGACTTATCCACGTAATGCAAAATTTATCCGACCCGAGCAAGTTAGGTGCAGGTATTGCCACCGCTTTTGTAGCTACTATTTATGGTGTTGGGCTAGCCAATTTATTTTTTATACCGGTAGCGACTAAATTAAAATCACAAATTCTAGCGTATTCTCAAGCGCGAGAAATGATGATTGAAGGCATAACAGCCATAGCAGAAGGTGAAAACCCAAGAAACGTTGAGATCAAACTACAAGGCTACTTGTAACACGTGGCTCGTCGAAAAAAACGTATCGAAGAACATCAAAACCATGAAAGGTGGTTGGTTTCATATGCGGACTTCATTACCTTATTATTTGCTTTTTTTGTTGTGATGTACTCAGTGTCGTCTGTTAATCAAGGTAAATATAAAGTGCTGTCAAATACCTTGGACGGTGCTTTTAAGGGTGAAGCAAGGACAATGCAAGCAATCGATATTGGCGATATTTTACAAAACAAGGCGCTGATAGATAAACTGATGATGGACCATAGCGGCGATCGCTTAATACCGGACCTGTTTCAAGATGCTCAAACGACTCAAGCAGCTGAATTAGTGGATAGTCAACTTGACGGGGAGCAAAAAATTGCTGAAAGTGCAGTCTTATCACAGCTGGCGGATAAGTTACAGGATGCCTTGTCGCCGATGATCGATAGGGACCTGGTGTCGATTGAAAAAAATGACCTCTGGGTAGAAATAGAGCTCAATAGCAATATGTTGTTTGGTAGTGGTAATGCGACCTTGTCCGATGAAGCGTTACAAGTTTTATGGAAGGTGGCTAAACCTATTCGAAAGCTGAATAATGCCATTCAAGTAGAGGGCTTTACCGACAATATCCCAATCAATACATTCGAGTACCCGTCTAACTGGGAGTTATCTGCCGCAAGAGCGGCCAGTGTGGTGCACCTTTTTACAAAATATGGTGTAGACCCTGATCGACTTGCAGCTGTCGGTTACGGGCAATATCACCCCATTGAGGATAACGAAACGGCTGAAGGAAGAGAGCGAAATAGGCGTGTAGTGATTGTTGTTCAATCAAATGCAATTTCCCGTTTTACAGAAAAAAAGAAAACGGCCGATAACCTTGATGATGGACAACGTATGGTTGAAACTACAGTCAATGAACTGAGCGAAGCGATAGATGATCCAGTGTCACGCGTTGACAGTGTAACTGAATCTAGAGAAGATTTAGAAAAGCAACGTAAACTTGAACGCGCTCGAAGTAGCCGCTTTAATAAATTTTTAAATCAATGAAAATCTGGACTGTTTCAAATCAAAAAGGTGGGGTCGGTAAAACAACTACAGCAATAACGCTAGCGGGCTTGTTATCAAAACAAGGCGCACGGGTGTTATGTGTTGATATAGACCCTCAGGGCTCTATGACGAGTTATTTTAGGCTTAACCCTGACAACATAAAGCATAGTGCCTATAACTTGTTTAAAGACAGCTCAGAAAAACGCACGCTTGAGCCTGCTAAATACATCCAAAACACGTCGTTTCCCAATTTGGATCTACTCCCTGCCTCTACTGCATTAGCCACTTTAGATCGGCAAGCCAGTCAATTTAAAGGGCTTGGACTGGTTATTTCAAATACGTTACAAAAACTGCAGTCGTCTTACGATTTCGTCATCATTGATAGCCCCCCTATGCTGGGCGTGCTAATGATAAACGCCTTGGCTGCATGTGAGCATTTAATTGTGCCCGTACAAACCGAGTTTTTAGCACTCAAAGGCTTAGAACGAATGACAAAAACGTTAGCAATGATTCAAAAAACGCGTCATAGCCCACTAAGCTATACAATTATCCCTACGATGTTTGATAAAAGAACAAGAGCGTCAACGACGAGTTTAAACGCTTTGCGTAATCAGTACCCAGATACCTTATGGGAAGGTTATATCCCCGTCGATACGCAACTTCGAGAGGCCAGCAGGGTTGGGATACCAGCACCGATATTGACGCCGTCATCAAAAGCGGTTATTTCATACAATGAGTTATTAAAAACATTGTTAAGTAAGCAAGTTAAATTACGGTTGGTTTCTAACGATGGCTAATAACGAAAAAAACACATTGTTAGAACAAGATGATGCGATGGAAAGCTATCTTAATGATATGTTATCTACGTTTGTTGTTCAGCCCACGGACGAGTCAGCTAATCCGACAATGAGATTGGTACAGCCGACTACAGATGCTGATGACCAACGAGTTGAAGCTGAACGGATCGAAGCTGAACGGATCGAAGCTGAACGGATCGAAGCTGAACGAATCGAAGCTGAACGAATCGAAGCTGAACGAATCGAAGCTGAACGAATCGAAGCTGAACGGATCGAAGCTGAACGGATCGAAGCTGAACGGATCGAAGCTGAACGGATCGAAGCTGAAAGGATCGAAGCTGAAAGGATCGAAGCTGAAAGGATCGAAGCTGAAAGGATCGAAGCTGAAAGGATCGAAGCTGAAAGGATCGAAGCTGAAAGAGTCGAAAGCGAAGCAAAAAAACATCACCCTAACGCACCGGTGTGGGCTACGAATCGTTTTAACGCAGTAGTCGTTGTCGTCAATAACGTTAAACTAGCTTTTCCTGCGACATTAATCAAAGAAAAAATAAGTTTTGATGGTGAATTGAAACAAGTCAAAAACCCGCTGGATTGGATTTTAGGTTTGAAAATGGATGGGGCGAACTTTATCGCGGTCGTAGATACGGGACGATTACTATTAAATCAAACAGTGAGAGATATCAATACTAAGCCATACAACAGCATATTAACCTTAGAAAAAAGTCGTTGGGGTATAGCCTGCGACGCAGTATTAGAGGAGCTAGTGTTGGACGCTGGCAATATCAATTGGCGTGAAAAATCACCTGATCGTCAATGGTTGAGCGGTATCGAGTCGAACTTGCAATTGGCAATAATTGACCCCGAAAAAATGTTTATCGACGATAAATAAACACGTATTGAGTCATTAAATTTTATGAGAGATAACAAATGAGTGAAAATCAAGAAGAATATGAGGCCACAGTAGCGCCGGTTACACAGTGGCTTACCTTTGTCTTGGCAAATGAAAGGTATGCTGTAAAAGTCGTTCAAGTGCAAGAAGTTTTGAGATATACACCCATTGCACCTGTACCCGGAGCCCCAGCAGATGTGCTCGGCATTATAAACCTTAGGGGTAATGTAGTAACCGTTGTGGACGCTAGGGGGAAGTTTGGTATGCCAAAGCGAGAAATAGATGAGTTTACCCGTATCATGATGATGGATGTCCAAGGGTACATTATTGGCGTTTTGGTCGACACAGTGACAGAAGTTATTGATTTAAAAGATGAGGACGTTGAAACAACGCCTGATGTGGGTAATTCGGTGTCATCACTATTTATTCAAGGTATTGCTAATATAAATAATGTGTTGCATATCCTAGTCAACTTTGAAAAGTTATTAACTGAAAAAGAATTGGAGTTCTTAACTAATTAAGTGATCAGCTTAACTTGAGGTGCACGCAAATGGTCAGTATTAATAAAATCATCCCTAGTAGACCGACTAAAGCCGTTAAACCGAAAAAAAAACAAACGGAGAAGCCGTCAAATGAGGCTTATATTCGTCATCCTGATTCAAAAGAGCCTCAACGGCCGGATGACTCAGGTACTACTCATATAGATGAAAGGATCTAATGGAAATTTATCTTTTACTTTTGGTGGCTTTGCTCGTATCAATAGTAGTTTTAGGGCTGGTTTTTCTTAATAAATACCGTAAATTCAGACATCATGCTGACAGGCTTGCTGCCATTGACAATAAAAAGCTTGAATCGATACAGCAAGACTTGTCGGTGCTGTGCGCGGGTGGTTTAGGTGTTGATGAGCGGATAGGCAAAATGGAGCGTCGTATTAGGGAATTGGTCGAACGTGTAGAAGAATTGGAAACAAACGATGCGTTTGAAAACTTACAAGAATTTCAACAAGCTATCGAGTTGGCGAAAAAAGGTGCTAATGTCGCAGAAATTGTTGAAAAATGCCATTTAACAAGTGATGAGGCTGAACTTCTTATCCGACTTCATAAGCCTTAAGTATCAGGTGCGTTAAAGTTATCAGGTGTTTTATCTGATAGTAAATAAGCAAAAGCAATGACTTCAGCGACTGCAATAAATAGGGACTCAGGTATTTCGTCCCCTAGTGGAATACTGCTTAATAGTTTCACCAACTCTGGGTTTGTATCTAACGGGATATTATTGGCTACGGCAATATCGATAATTTGTTGAGCAATATCCCCACGGCCTTTAGCGGTAACGGTAGGTGTGTTTTTACCATCATACTTTAAGGCGACAACCATGTCGCTTGGGTTAATAATATCGTTCATTAGGCTTTTTCATTAAAAATAAAAACAGAGGACTTAACCGGCTGGATAGTTGGACCTGGGCCACTGAGGATTTGAATACTTTCGGTTTCTAAGTCGACCCGTTTGAATTGATCTTTTAATAGCGCTAAATGATCTTGAATAAGCGTCCTGGTAGCAGGATTTTCGGTCCAAAAATTCGAATTAATTTTATTATTACACAGTGTTATTTTGCTTTTTATTAAACCAAGTTTTGGTGGGTGCATCTCAATGGAAACAGTCCATACCTGTTCCGCTGATTGCTTTTTTTTTGAACTTGTTTCTCGTTCTATAGTTAAAAAAATGCTTTCTGTAAGGTGCTGGTTAAAATATAGGATCTCTAGTTGCCATGATTGTCGAGTAGCTGAAGTCTCTGGATTTACGGCAGTTAATTGATTCAGTGTTATTTTTGCTAAAGCGCCCTCAGCCTTTAGAATTAATTCGTTAAATTGTTTATCCAGAGCGGGTGCAATGATGCGTGGGTTAAGGTTTTGTGTTTGCATCACTAACTGGTTTTGAGTCGACAAGGTGTCCAAGGTTTTATTGAGGGTGGTCGTTTGAGTGTTAGTCTGTTGTTGTGCTAGCTGTGTAGGTGTTTGTCTGGGCCAAGATTGGAGCAATTGGATTAATTTAATTAAATTGGCTTTTAAATCTACCCGAGAAACAGCGGTATCCGTTGCGCTGACAGCTTTATTTAATGCGCTTGGCTCAATGGAGGGCTTAGCGTCGCCTGGTTTAAGTGTTACTTTAGAGCCCTCTGATGAAGTGCTTAAGGCTATTTTTAAATTCGAAACAATTTGCGCTAACCTAGGTTCTAAAAATACCCCCGAATTCTGAATAGCGCTCTTTAGTCCTTGGCTACTTGCTAAAACATCCCTGCTAGGTAGGGAGTTGAGCAAATCTATAGAAAGAGTTTTCAACTGTGATAACTGAGGTGCGGTGGCGGCGGTTTGTGAGGTTGTTGCGCTATTAGATAGCTTGTTAATGCTAGTCAATAGTTGTTGTAGGGGTGGTTGAAAATCCCCAACAGGGTTTTGTTTGGGCAAAAGTTGACGCAGAGATGAACTTATAGTGTCTTCTCGCGTGGCCGGTAAGGGGATTTTTAAAATAAGCTCATGGGCTGTTTTTTCCACTAAAACCTTGAGTGTTTGCCCAACGGTATGTTGAATGTCGCTTTTGGCGACTAAGGTGTGTTCTCCTAAACGGATGAGCACCTCGTTTTTAGTCGGTAATTGTTCGATTACTCTTGCGTATAACACTTGCCCAGTTTGAATTTTATTAAGACCTAGGGCTGCTTTATTAGAGTCGGTTACGGGGCTAATATGGTGCTTAGGAATTTCCAAAAAGGTGGCGTTATTTTAATTAAATAATTGTTTTATGTTAGTCAACTCTTCTGGCGCGCTTACCAAAACATCAATGGAATCACTCGGGTCTTTTAATAATTTGCTCAGTCTTGCGTATGACGGCACACTGGATGCTTCAGGGTATTTGTCCCGATCGGGCGTGTTTCTATAGCTTAATAATTGTGCAACAATGACAAGGTCAGTGTAATTGGCTGGCTGATCCGTTTGTCTCTCCCAGTTTTCGGCGTTAACGGCTATTTCAACAAAATCCTCTGTAAAATTCCACTTTTCTAGGACCATTTTGCCAATGATGGGCGTCAGACTATCCAGTGTTTGTAATACTTCTTTAACATTGTTGATTAAATTTGGGTGTTTGTCGGCATGAGTTAAAACGGGTATGGCACCTATATCGTGGACCAAGCCGGCTAACATGGCCTTATCGGTATCAAAGCCTTTAAGCTTTTTTGCCATCACGGCGCAAATTCCTGCCACATCACGACTGTGAAGCCATAACTTAGAAATAAAATCTTTAATCTCTTTAGTTTTAGCGGTAAAAACCATACGAAGTGTAAAGCTAGTAATCAAATTACTAATAGCTTTTAAGCCAAGACGGGTAATAGCAGGGGGTAAGGCTTCTATTTTTTCACGTCCCCTAAATAGTGGGCTATTAGCTACTTTTATCAATTGTGCAGTAATAGCGGGGTCTTGTTGAGCGATTTTTGCAATTTTATCAGAGGATATATTGACATCAGTAATGGCTGTACGGACTTTAATAGCCGTTTCAGGAATGGATGGAAGCTTTAATTTGCCCGCTTGCATTTCTTGGGTGACTTCAAAATAAAGTTGGTTATATAACAAGGATTCATCATCGTCATTAACATCTAACCCAGAGTCTTGACTGTTAGCGCCGTATTCTTTGTTAAAGCTACTTAACATTGAGTTGTCTATATAGCATATAGTTAATTGGCTAAGTGCTACCGCAGTAGCTTTTCGGGGCGTGTTGTTATCTATAGGAAAGCGTGCTTCCATCTGTCCGCCTTCGACAATACGCTCGTTATTGCGATCTAAGGTTAAACGCAGTTTACCTTCGAGCAAGTAAACCTGTCTGTCATCCGTGCTACCGGCCGAAAATAACACGGTGTTTGCCGCAATTTGTTCAGTTATTACTATGTTTTGTAAGTGCAACTTGCTGTTGTCAGGAAAGTTCCTAATAGGAAATAAGGTATTGAGTTCCTCAGTGGATAAGTTTCTAGTTGACATCTTTATTATGGTTTACTTGTGTCTAATTAAGTTAAAATTACGAATTAAGCCTGTATGTGTCGTGTACTGGTGTAAATATAGTCCCTTCTTGGCTTTTATGACAATAGAATTACAGAAAAATATTACAATTAAGCAGTTAATTGAACAGGGTGCTCAGTTTTTTGATGCTGAATCGCTTTATTACGGGCACGGTACATTTAATTCGACCGACGAAGCAGCTTATATCGTTTTAACATTAACGGGTCACTTACCGTTGAAAAATGACGCTTCGTTTAATGAGTTTGTTGCTGATGAGGTGGTTGATACGATTATCAATGTATTTAACAGGCGGGTGACGGAAAAAGTTCCAGCGGCTTATTTACTAGGTGAGGCATGGTTTGCTGGATTGGCTTTTCTAGTTAACGATGATGTCTTGATACCACGATCCCCGTTTGCAGAGTTGATTGTTGATGGGTTTGTTCCTTGGGTTAATAGAGAAAAGACAAAGGCAATCCTAGACCTATGTACAGGTAGCGGCTGTATCGGTATTGCTTGTGCAACCTATTTTCCAGAGGCTCAAGTCGAATTGACTGATATTTCCGAACCGGCGCTAACGGTTGCAGAAAAGAATGTCGTAAAACATGGGCTTAGTGAGCGTGTCATAGTGACTCAATCGGATCTTTTTGAAAACTTAAACGGGCGGCGCTATGACTTAATTGTGACTAACCCCCCTTATGTTGGTCACGATGAATTATCCACATTGCCCGATGAGTATTACAAAGAGCCGCAATTAGGGCTGGACGGTGGCCTCACCGGCTTAACACTGGTACATAACATCTTAGCGAACGCCGCTGAGCATCTAAACGATGGTGGGGTGTTGTATGTTGAGGTGGGTAATACGGATGAGGCATTGCAGGCGTGTTATCCGACGGTGCCTTTTTTGTGGCAAGAATTTGATAACGGCGGTCACGGTATATTTATGCTGACGAAGTCGCAATTACTAGAGTATCAAGCTATGTTTAACGCTAAAATAAACACTTAATGATAAGTTAAAAGGTAACTATGTCAGGAAACACATTCGGTAAATCTTTTTCGGTTACGAGCTTTGGCGAAAGCCATGGTGTTGCTATTGGTTGTATAGTTGATGGTTGCCCTCCTGGGCTAGCTTTATGTGAGGCTGACTTACAAGGCGACCTAGACTTAAGAAAACCGGGTACATCTAGGCATACCACGCAACGTCGCGAAGCCGATCAAGTTAAAATTTTATCCGGTGTTTTTGAAGGCAAAACAACGGGTACACCCATTGCTTTGATGATTGAAAACACCGATCAACGGTCTAAAGATTATTCAAATATTAAAGAGAGTTTTCGACCGGGTCACGCTGATTATAGCTATCATCAAAAGTACGGTTTTCGTGATTACCGTGGTGGTGGTCGATCGTCAGCACGTGAAACGGCCATGCGCGTAGCAGCGGGCGGCATCGCTAAAAAGTATTTACGTGAAAAGCTCGCTATAGAGATTAAAGGCTACCTAGCCCAGTTAGGCCCGATTACGCTTGAACCTGTTGATATGGACAGTGTCCATCAAAATCCATTCTTTTGCCCGCAACCCGATAAAGTGAGTGAATTAGAAGCTTATATGGACGCTTTAAGAAAATCAGGCGACTCTGTGGGTGCGCGTATTAATGTTAATGCAACGGGGGTTCCAGTTGGTTTAGGTGAGCCTATATTTGATCGTTTGGATGCCGAGTTAGCCCATGCATTGATGAGTATTAATGCGGTTAAAGGTGTCGAAATAGGCGGCGGTTTTGCCTGTGTTACTGCACTGGGTACCGAGTTTCGTGATGAAATAACCCCGACTGGGTTTTTAAGTAATCATGCAGGCGGTATCTTGGGCGGGATTTCAACGGGGCAGACGATCTCTGTCAGTATGGCACTTAAACCCACCTCTAGTTTGCGTTTAGCCGGGCGTTCGGTCGATACGGCGGGACACGCCATCGAAGTGGTAACAAAGGGCCGACACGACCCTTGTGTTGGCATTAGAGCGACGCCTATCGCAGAAGCGATGGTGGCAATTGTTTTAATGGATCACTTACTCAGGCATCGAGCTCAAAATGCTGATGTGCGTTCATCTGTGCCTGTGATACCTGCCGGTAATGATTAACCTACGGCCTATGTATTTTTAATAAAACCTAATCAATTGAGTACTCAAAAATTGCCTTATTGGCGGTTGTCTAGTGTCTATTTTTTTTACTTTGCGTCACTCGGGGCCTTAATACCTTATTTTGGTTTGTATTTGCATTCATTAGGCTTTTTAGCGGCGCAAGTTGGGCTGGTTTTTGCTGTAATGCAAGGGACAAAATTGGTTGCCCCCAGCCTGTTAGCCGCACTGTCGGCGCGTTTTAATAACAGAATGCACCTTGTCCAGCTGGCCGCTTTATTGACGGTGTTGAGTTTTAGCTTTTTATTAATCGAGCAGACCTTTTATTGGGTGCTAGTCATTACCTTTGCTTTTAGTTTTTTTTGGAATGCTATGCTGCCGCAATTCGAATCGATCACATTAACAAAACTAGGGGCGAATACACACGCTTATAGTGATATACGACTATGGGGTTCCTTGGGGTTTATCGCGACGGTAGCTGGAACGGGGTTTATCTTAGATGTCGTCGAGCTATCATTGTGGCCATGGTTAGTGAGTCTCTGCTTGTTAGCTATTTTGCTGTCAAGCTTGTCGCTAAAAGAAAAACAAATACCCGTACAACAAGGTCAAAATAACTCCATTATCTCAATTGTTAGGCAAAAAAAAGTAATCGTTTTCTTTATCGTAGTGTTTTTGGTTCAGGCTTCACACGGCCCATACTATGTTTTTTACTCAATCTTACTGGATAATCTAGGTTACAACGAGACACAAATTGGACAATTTTGGGCACTAGGTGTGATCGCGGAAATTGTCCTTTTTATCGTCATAAAGCATGTTTTTAAACGGGTTTCTTTACGTTTGGTTATGTTAATGAGTATTTTTTTAACGATGATCCGATGGTTAATGATCGGTTGGTTATCAAGTAGTCTAGTCGCCTTATTGATCGCACAGTTGTTGCATGCCGCATCGTTCGGCTCTTTTCACGTCGTGTGTATTCATTTAACACACCGTTATTTCCAGGGACATCAACAAGACAAAGGGCAAGCTTTTTACAGTAGCGTAGGCTATGGCGCTGGCGGTATGTTAGGTGTTTTTGTAGCAGGTTTATTATGGGAAGATCTGGGTGAAACAGGAGCGTTTAGTGCCGCTTTTTTAATGAGTGCCATCGCTTTTTTCTTAACATGGCTGTGGGTCGAAAGAGGTGATAATCAACCTGTAAAGGTTGAGCTTGATGAGTTTAATCCTTTGTAAGGCGCGCTTTTTATATAAATGATTTACTATATTGTTGCTTAATAAAGACTCAAATACACACTAATGCAAAAAACAAAAGAAAAGAAATTAACGGTTGGTATTTCATCAATGGCGTTGTTCGACTTAGTTGAGTCGAACAGGGTTTTTGAAACGGAAGGCAAAGAGGCTTATTGTAATTATCAAATTGCCCGTGAGGATGATGTGCTTGAGCCTGGTGTAGCTTATCCTCTGGTTAAAAAGTTATTGGGTTTAAACAGGCACTTATCTGAATCACTCGTTGAAGTGATTCTATTATCGCGAAACAGTGCCGATACCGGCTTACGGGTGTTTAATTCAATTCATGAGCATGATTTGGATATAAAGCGGGCAGCCTTTACCAGTGGGGAAACCCCCTTTGCGTACATTTCTGCTTTTGAGGTAGACCTTTTTTTATCAACATCCCCTAGTGATGTTCGCAAGGCATTGGAAGCGGGGTATGCAGCCGCGACCATTTTATCGGGTAAAGGCAGTGGCTTAGCGCATGAGCAATTACGTATTGCTTTTGATGGGGATGCGGTTATTTTTTCGGATGAATCAGAGCGAATTTACAAGGAAAAAGGTTTGGATGCGTTCACCGAAAACGAACAACAAACCGCAAGAGAGCCTATGTCAGGTGGGCCATTTAAGTCTTTTTTGTCAGCCTTGCATAACCTGCAGAGTCACTTTGCTGAACAAACCTCGCCAGTCAGAACAGCCTTGGTAACCGCCCGCTCTGCACCAGCTCATGAGCGCGTAGTACGGACATTACGTTCGTGGGATATTAGAATTGATGAAGCGTTATTTTTAGGCGGTTTACAAAAAGGTGAGTTTTTAAAGTCGTTTGGTGCTGATATCTTCTTTGATGATCAGGCAAGTCATTGCGAATCAGCTAATCAACACGTCGCTACCGGGCATGTGCCACATGGCGTCGCTAATGATAATTAATGGTCTAAATCAAAATCAAAATGCATGCTGGCAGAGGGTTTCTGAAGAAAATACCCCTGTACCGCATCGACGCCAATATTCCACAGAAGGGCTAGAGTATTGGCGTTTTCAACAGATTTGGCGATTGTTTTAACGTTATTTCTTTGGGTGACAGCCAAGATGTTTTGAATGGTCGATTGAGAGGCGTCATTGTTTAATAAGTTTTGGCTAAATGTACCGTCAATTTTTACGTAATCAACACTGTATTCTTTGAGAGTGCTATCGGTTATTTGGCTAAAGCCGATTTGATCGAATGCAATTTGACAATGGCACTCTTTCTTTATGACGTTGACGAAGTTTTTCAACACAGTCGGGTCACTTTTAACGTCAGTAAAGTTAATTTGGAACACTAATAAGCTGGCGTCAATATTGGCTTGCTTAATTTCTTTAACCAAGTTCTCTATAAATACTTCATTTCTATACGTTACATTGGATAGTGTAATAAAAAATTTTCTTTTTACGCCTTGCCGCATGGCTTCTTTGATTTGTTTGATGCTGTTTTTAATAACCCATTCGTCTAAATAGCTGATAAGCCCCGTTTTCTCGGCCGTTAAAATAAAGTTATCGGGTGGTATATGAACGTTCTTCTCGTCAACGATCCGTAATAATACAGCATAATTTTCAGTGTCTTTTTCTGATAAATCAACAATCGGTTGATATAAAGCATGGAATCTATTGTGTTCAATTGCGGATTGAATTAAATGGGTATTTTTTTCTTCGTCGATGATAACAGTTAAGGGTGTGGTCACTGAATCGAATACGTGTATTTGGTTGCCGCCCATTGAATTTGCTTTGTCACATGCTTTGTCAGCCTGAGATACCAGCTGTTCTGCAGTCGTTACTCGATTGCTAATAAAACTGACACCGGTGCTTAAAGATAATTTTCGGTATTGTTTGTCGTTACCAAATAGAGTGTTAGATACATCAGTAAGAATCATTTGGCAATTCAATAAAAATTCGGATCGACTTAATGTGGTTGAAAATAACGTGAAGGCTGCATCACTGTAGCGCGCAAGGATGTCTTTTTCATTAGATGTTTTATTGATGATGGCTGCTATTGTTCGTATGACATCGTCAATATAATCTAATTCATGCTGGTCACGTACATTGCGAAAATCATCAATCAGAATGATGGCCAAGGAGCCATGGGACTCGTTTTTTGATAATTCTTTTTGTATTATTTCGAGCGTAAACCGTTTGTTGTACAAACCAGTTTCATGGTCAAAGGTTCTTAAATCGGTGAAGCCTTTGTCAATATTGCTCCATGCATCGGGGTTATGAATGAGAATTTGAGTGCACAGTTGGTCGTCAACAAAGCAATGTGTCTTGTATAGGGTGGTGACAAAAGAATCATTTTCTCGCGTTTGGATTAAGGCAGAAAAAATGGTTTCATCAGGTAAGGACTCTAATGATGTATTGAGCTTTTTAGTGCTCAAAGTCGCTTCGGTTGGCCAAGTGGCCGACGAGCTAAATTCCAATACCGGTGAATCAGCCATAAGGGTATCTGAAGGGATTTTAAATAAGCGTTTGTAAGCGTTATTTGTCGACAGGTATTTGCCATCGTGAATAAGCGCCACACCATCTTCGGTGTGCTTTAAAAAAGCATCAAAGCGATATTTTTCATTTTTATATAAAGAGTTTATTTGGTGATATAAGTATTTATTATGCTGTGAGGATAGCTCTCTATTAATGGACTTGACGACCAACGATGCAGGGCGTAAGGGACGTGCATCTATAATATTACCGTCGTCAATGCTTGAATCAAGGACATCGCTTATCTGTGTGTCGTGCTGAGTAGTTACTATTATCGGCAGGTGTGTAAACTGCCTTTTTACTTGCCTTAGCAAGGTTTTGTTTTCTTCAGTAACAGCGCTGAACATCAAAAGAATTAAGTTGGTTTTAGACAACGCTTCATCGAGCGACTCAAGTTCGCTAGATGAGATGGTTTTTAATATAACGTCGGGATTACTCTTCGTTAACAGCTGAGTGATAAGAGCATGGTCCTTATTGCTATAGTTTATGGATAAAACGGTTCGCTTAATCATTGATACAGGCTTAGTTTTTATTGTTATTAACCTTAGTCTATTACGGTTTTTATTAAAACACTATAATGAGAAAAAACTTGATTAATTTCGATGGCTTGTTCAATGGTAAAAAGCTTTTTTTGGCTATTATATTCGGCTGTAACAGTCAGGTCCCTTTCTTCGATCACCGATGAGCTTATAATTGAATCAGCTTGCTTTATCGCAGGGATGCCTTGTAAAAATAATACCGTTTTATGCGGTTTTTTATTGTTCTTTCGGTAAAGATGGGCCAGTTTTATTTTAGGAGCCATCATTTCAACCCCAACCGAGACGCAGCCATCATCAAGGCTGTTGATACGGCGTACTATAGCTAATTGTATGGCGTCATTTTGTGTTCGAATACCGACTAGATCAGTGACTTTTATTAGGTATTTATTGTCTGGTGAGACTGTAAAACGTAAGCCTTGTAAGCTAGTGTCTTGAGTTTCGGCAGTAATTTTTGTCCCTTTTTCACCGGCTATTGAGACACGCTCTTTTGACCATATTTTATCTGAGCTAAAGGCGTTTTTTGCAGATACCTTAAGCTGCTGAGTGATGCTGCTGTTATCTTTAATAAAAACGTTATCTTTAAACGCCCCAGTATCATCGATCGGCGTTAGTTCGAGATCGTTGATGTTAACAGAGGATGCTGCAGTGTTTTGATTCTGAAGTTGTTCATAGGCATTAGGGTCTTTTTGAAGTACCAATGCTTTGATGATGCTTTCTAAGCCAGGGTAGATGACGATTGTTTCAGTTTGACTGTGGCGAGTAGCTTGCCTGACTACCTTTGTTTGCCAGCACGGTAACAGGCGTTGGATGACTTTTTTGCTTAATTTGGCTTGTCTCGAATTTAAGGCAATAACCCCCTGCTTTTCTTCCGCGATGCTGTCCTTATTCAATAAATAGTTTATCAATGAGGCATTGCTCATAAAGCGGGTCTGGCCGGATGTTGATGTGGTTTCTGACGTGTGCCTAGCAGGAATAGCTGAATTCAAATCAACAACAAATGAAAAGGATTCCCCGCTGGTTGATGACAAAGAGATGCCATTAGCTAGAGAGGCTAGAATGGAACGGATAGTCACCATATCATTTTGGCGAAATCGATTGGTTTGGGCAAGATTGAAGAATTGGATTTTTTTGAACTCATCTTCAATCGTTGACGTGTGTTCCCCATCTAGGCAGGGGAAAACAATCTGGCTGAGTTGATGTGTTTCTGCCAGTAAAAAAAGTGCGTTCACCTGGTTCCAAAATGGCTCTTGAGGCAGCCGATAGATAAGTGCTTTTATAAACTGAATGAGCGATAAAAACTCAAAGGATTTAAACAATATAAGAGTTTTTTCATTAACAGAAAAATGGGGTGTTTGCTTGTCTGTATTTGAATCGTTTTTAGTAAACTCTGCTGAACAGATTAGCCCCAAATATCCCAAACTAATATTAAGTAACGTTTCTATAAGTTGGGATGAAATCGCCGACTGTTTTTCAGATAAAGGAAAGGTTGATTTTTGTATCCCTTCTAGGCACACCTGGGACAGTTTAAATAAAAAATCGTGGGTTGCGTTAAGCAATAAAAGCTTATCAATGGGGTTGATTGGGGTGTTTACTAAGGCGTGTGAGGCACTAGCCATTAATGCAGTGGTCTCTTGTGTATTAACGATGGATAACTGGTCTTCCCATGCCTTATACGCAGGAACGGAGGTGTCAAAGGGCAACGCTTCCTTCGGTTTGCTGCCCAACACGTCAATTCTGTCCTTGAATCGTTGCTGTATGTCCATAAGCCTTAACCTCAATAACTGTTGTAGTGTTGGAAATATGTATAAAGTTTAGACCAACATTGTATTATTTGTTAAATCGGGCACTTAAAATTGAATCTGTATTGGTGTTTTATAGGCCTCTCCTGACTCCTCGCGTACCAATTTTGGTACGAGATAGCCTGGTAATGTTGCTTGTAGTTGCTCATATAGGATCTTTACCGTAGGGTTGTTTATATCAAAGTGCTGAGCACCGCTAACTTTATCGAGCAGGTGTAAGTAATAAGGCAGTGTGTGGCAATCAAATAAACGAAAGCTAAGCTGCGTTAAGATGACTGGGTCATCATTAACGCCTTGTAACAGGACGGTCTGGTTTAATAAGGTGATGCCGAGTTGTTTCATTTTCAATAAACCCTTTTCCACCTCATGGTTTAATTCGTTCGGGTGATTGGCATGAATCACCATAATGATTTTTTTGTCGCTTGACGCCAAAGTGTCTAAAAATTTGTCTGTTATACGTGAGGGTAAAACAACCGGTATGCGACTGTGGATACGGATTCGATCAATGTGTTGGATGTCGGATAGCGTGCTAATCAAATGCTGAAATTTAGCATCACTTAAGGTCAGCGGGTCGCCACCGCTCAAAATAACTTCAGTGATTCCCGGGTTGTTCGTTAAATAGTCTATGATGGCCGTGATCTGAGAGCGGTGCGCACTATTGTCGGAGTATGGAAAAGCGCGGCGAAAACAATAACGACAATGAATAGCGCAAGCACCAGTCGTCACCAATAGTACGCGGCCATGGTACTTATGTAATAAACCGGGCATAACGCTGGCTTGGCTATCACCTACGGGGTCATTAATGAAATCAGGGTGCTGCTTTAATTCATCAGCTAGAGGTAATATTTGACGCAAGAGTGGGTCTGCCCAGTCAGATTTTTTAATTCGATCGACATAACTCTTGGTGGCGAGTAAGGGAAAGTTTTTTGACGCTTGGTACTGCAAACTTAAATCGGCGCTATCAAGGTGCAAGTAAAATAATAAGTCACTTATATTAGTAAATGCAGTGCGCAGTTCTTGTTGCCAGTGTGGGATAGGAGAATTCTTTTCTATGTTAATCATCATAAGCATTATAATAGCCTTTGCAGCCCAAACTTAATTAAATTAACCAGATAACGAGAAGAGACATGGCAACGTATAACACCAGCGAATTTAAAGGCGGATTGAAAATCATGATGGACAATGATCCATGCTCCATTGTAGAAAATGAATTTGTTAGGCCGGGTAAGGGGCCTGCGTTTAGCCGGGTTAAAATTCGTAACTTAAAAACGGGGCGGGTGATCGATCGCACCTTTAAATCGGGTGAAACGGTTGAAGCGGCCGATGTTATGGAAACTGAAATGGCCTATTTATATAACGACGGTGAGTTTTGGCACTTTATGGACGAAACCACGTATGAGCAAGTATCTGCCGATGCGGTTGCGGTCGGAGAGACCAGTAAATGGCTTAAAGAACAAGATAAATGTACTGTGATGCTTTGGAATGGAGCACCGTTGAGTGTGGTTGCGCCTAATTTTGTAGAGTTGGCCATTACCGATACTGACCCTGGTTTAAAGGGCGACACATCAGGTGGCGGTGGCAAACCGGCAACGCTTGAAACCGGTGCAGTGGTACGAGTTCCTTTGTTCGTGCAAATAGGTGAGGTGATTAAAGTGGATACCCGAACCGGTGAGTATTCAGCCCGCGCTAAAAGTTAAGCGCTATCTTGACACCCGACTCAACGAATACCTGGCCGCCGACCTGTTCGACGGCCTTGTTACACCAGCGGGCGGCGCTTTACCAAACGATACGTTATTTTTTTGCTGACAAACAGGTGCTCGAAGTCGATACGCCGGCGTTATCGAGCGCCGCCAGTTGTGATGTCAACTTAGATAGTTTCTCAACTCAGCGGGCATTTAACGCCGATCAGCGGCTTTATTTGCAAACTTCACCAGAGTTTGCAATGAAGCGACTGCTAGCTTCCGGTTCAGGCTCAATTTATCAAATTGCTAAATCATTCAGGCAGGGTGAAAGCGGCCGTTTCCATAATCCAGAGTTCACCTTGTTAGAGTGGTATCGCGTAGGTTTTAGCATGGCTGATTTAATGGCCGAGGTCATCGAATTGCTGATGCAATGCTTTGGCCGTAATATAGATGTTTATACGCTGAGTTACGCACAGTTATTCCAGCAAAAAACGGCAATTGATCCACATGATACAACGGTGGACGAGTTGATCGCCTATGCAAGGGCCCAAGGTCACCCTGAGGCGGCATCCATCTGCGGCAACAGTCTGTCGAATGCACTGGATTATCTATTCAGCCAATATATACAGCCTAACTTGAAGAAAAATATCGTCTACTTAGTTACCGATTACCCAGTTTGCATGGCAATGTTAGCCAAATTAGGTGATCAGCAACCGGTAAGCGCCAAGCGATTTGAAGTGTATTTTAATAACATTGAATTAGCCAATGGTTATGAAGAATTGACCGATGTTAAGCAACAGCAAGCACGCTTTGAGGCAGAATTAAAACAAAGAAAAAACAGCAGTGCTAGCGTTGTGCCGATGGATGAAAATCTATTGGCAGCCTTAGCGTCTGGTTTGCCAGAGTGCTCAGGGGTTGCCCTAGGACTAGATCGATTGTTAATGCTGATAAGTGGTGTTGAATCAATAGACGAGGTGCTGACTTTTCCAATCAATAGAGCTTAAACAATTAGTCAAGCTTGTGGGCTTTTGGTGTTAATTTGACGGTCATGGGTGGCTGCCAAGAAGACTAGCGCACTGATTGCACCAATGAGCGCTAAGCCCATATCGGATTGGGTATCCCAAATATAACCCTGGGTGCCTAAAAAGGCCTCGGCATTTTCTCCTGTGGCAAGTGCTACCCACCATTCTATCAGTTCATAAAAAGCGCTAAAGCCTAAGCAGACGCAGAGGATTAAAAAATTCATCCAGCGGCGTGTTTTAATAACCGCAAGTCGGATAAAGACTTCTCGGGCAACGATGGCAGGAATAAAACCTTGTGCGAAGTGGCCGAGCTTGTCGTAATTGTTACGTTCCGAACCGAATAAGCCGTTGAAAAAGGGGACCTCGGCGTAGGTGTAATGGCCGCCGATCATCAGAATTACGCTGTGTAGTAATATTAAGCAGTAGGCCAATGTTGTTAGTGGAAACGATCGACGGGTAATCATTAAGGCCATTAAACCGATTAAGGCAGGAAGTACCTCTAAAAACCACGTCAAACTATCGTTCGGCTTGACCCCTGACCACAGCAGCACAGCGAAAAAAACAAACAACCAGCTGTAAAGCCAAAGGGGTTGGTTGCCTGTGGTCATCAATTTTTAGGCCTTAATTTTACCGATCACTTGTCCGCGTTGAACAGCTTGCCCTGCGGCCAGCTCTTCTGCCCAAGCGATTTTGTCTTTACCGTAAAGTAACACGATGGTAGAGCCCATATTAAAGCGTGCCATTTCATCGTTCTTTTTGTACGTTAATGTTTTGTCGTTATAGTTCCAGCTGCGAATTTGGTTATGCCGTGGCGGGGTTACTTCGCCGTGCCAAACGGTTTCAATACTAGAGACAAAAATGGCGCCGACCATCACCATCGCCATGGGCCCAGCGGGGGTATCAAAAAAGGCGACGACACGTTCATTTCTGGCAAATAATTCATCAATGGCATTGACTGTGGTGGGGTTAACGCTAAACAGATCGCCGGGGACATGAACCATTTTCTTGAGTGTGCCACGCACTGGAAAATGGATACGGTGGTAATCTTTTGGTGATAAGTAAATGGTGGTGAATGAGCCATCTTCAAATTCACTGGCCATGGTTTCTGACCCTAATAGGGCAGCGAGGTTGAAGTGTTTACCTTTGGCTTGGAAGAGTTGGCTGTTTTCTATTGCGCCTATTTGACTAATGGTACCGTCAACCGGACAGGCGAGCGTTGCTTTGGCGCGTTCTAGTTTTCGTGCATCATCGCGTAAACTGCGGGTAAAAAAAGCGTTAAAGCTTTCGTACGCCTGCGGATCTGGTTCGGTGGCTTCTGACATGTTAACGTCGAAAAACTGAATAAACTGTTTAATGACAAAGTTCTTAAACCACGGTGTTTTGCAACGAGCCAGCTTATGCATCAGTGCCGATAAGGCATGTTGTGGTAACAGGTGTTGTAAGGCGATAAACAGTTTGTCTTTCATAGGGTAGTCCAATTAACCAAAGGTTATTTTTTGCGCCGCCGGTAAGGCAACTCCTGTGCGTATACTAGCACCCATATCGCTTAAAACGGATTCAAGTGCGGCGAGGCAAAACATTACGTTGCTGGCGTTAGCAGAGTGGCCCATTAAACCAATGCGCCAGACTTTGCCAGCCAAGGAACCCAGGCCTGCGCCAATTTCAAGGTTATAGTCATGTAATAAACGCTTCCTAACCACCGCTTCATCAATCCCCTCTGGGATGGTAACAGCATTAAGTTGAGGCAGTCGTGACCCTTGAGGAACAATAAAGCCGAGGCCCATGGCTTCTAGACCAGCTTTTAACGATAGGTGTAAGCTTGCGTGGCGAGCCCACGCCTGTTCAAGGCCTTCTTGTTGTAGCATGATTAAGGACTCATGCAAGGCGTATAAGCTATTAACCGGAGCAGTGTGGTGATACGAGCGGGCGCCGTCGCCACCCCAATAAGCCATTACTAAACTCAAGTCTAAAAACCAGCTTTGTACGCGTTGAGTACGTTGTTTAATGCGCTCTTGTGCGCGTTCACTAAAGCTAACAGGCGATAGGCCAGGAACGCAAGATAGGCATTTTTGTGTGCCCGAGTAGATGGCATCTATTCCCCAATCATCGACGCGTAGTTCTGAACCGCCTAAAGAGGTCACGGCGTCAACAATCGAGAGGCAGTCATATTGATGCGCCAAGGCGCAAAGCGTTTTAGCATCAGATAATGCGCCAGTGGAGGTTTCGGCGTGAACAAAAGCTAGCACGCTGGCTTCTGGGTGCGCTTTTAAGGCGTCTTCTACCTTTTGCGGGTCAACCGCGTGGCCCCATTCGTCTTCGACCATAACAGCGATGGCGCCACAGCGTTCAACATTTTCTTTCATGCGACCGCCGAATACGCCATTTTGGCAGACAATCACCGTATCTCCGGCTTCCAGTAGGTTGGCAAAGCAAGTTTCCATGCCAGCTGAACCCGGCGCGGAGACGGGGAAAGTTAATTGACTATCTGTTTGTAAAGCATATTGGAGAAGGGTTTTTACTTCATCCATCATTAGGCCAAAACTGGGGTCTAAATGGCCAATGGTTGGCCGTGCTAAGGCCGATAAAACGCGTGGATGAACATCTGATGGACCCGGGCCCATCAGTGTGCGGATCGGTGGATTAAAACTAGTAATCGTCATTATTTAGCCCTCGATTTTTTGGTCAGCCATAAACATCCACGTTTCGATCACCGTGTCTGGATTTAACGAAACGCTTTCAATGCCTTGTTCCATCAACCATTTAGCTAAATCAGGGTGGTCTGATGGGCCTTGACCGCAAATGCCGATGTATTTGTTTTGTTTACGACAGGCATTGATTGCCATGGATAATAGTTTTTTGATCGCAGGGTCACGCTCATCAAATAAGGAGGCAATCAAGCCGGAGTCACGGTCAAGTCCCAAGGTTAGTTGAGTTAGATCGTTGGAACCAATCGAGAAACCGTCAAAATACTCTAAAAACTCATCAGCCATCAATGCGTTTGAAGGCAATTCGCACATCATAATGAGTTTAAGGCCATTTTTACCGCTTTCAATACCATTTTCTTTTAGCAATTCAGTGACTTTTTTAGCTTCGCCCAGGGTGCGTACAAAGGGGATCATGACCCAAACGTTGGTCAAGCCCATTTGGTCACGGACGTATTTCAGCGCCTCACACTCCATTTCAAAACACTCACGGAATGAATCAGAGATATAACGCGAAGCCCCTCTAAAGCCGAGCATGGGGTTTTCTTCTTCAGGTTCGTAGCGATCACCACCGATCAAGTTGGCGTATTCATTTGATTTAAAATCCGACATACGTACGATCACTGTTTTGGGTGAAAACGCCGCGGCGATGGTTGAGATCCCTTCAACTAACCGTTTAATGTAATAATCTTTAGGGCTGTCGTAGCATGAGATGCGTTTGCTGATGATGGACTGAAGATCGGCTGGCAATTGATCAAACTCCAACAGCGCTTTCGGGTGAATGCCTATCATTCGGTTGATGATGAATTCTAAACGCGCTAAGCCAACCCCTTCGTGAGGCAGGGAGGCAAAATCAAAGGCACGATCGGGGTTGCCCACGTTCATCATGATTTTGACCGGAATCTCAGGCATAGAATCTAGGTTAATGGTGTCTACCTGGTAGTCTAATATACCGTCATAAATAAAGCCGGTATCGCCTTCGGCACAGGAAACCGTAATATTGCTGTTTTCGCTAATGTGGTCGGTGGCATCGCCGCAACCAACAACGGCAGGAATTCCAAGCTCACGCGCAATGATGGCCGCGTGACAAGTTCTGCCACCACGGTTGGTCACAATGGCGGAGGCGCGTTTCATGATCGGCTCCCAATCGGGGTCGGTCATATCAGTGACCAATACATCGCCTTCTTTAACTTGGTCCATTTGGGCAATACTGTTAATAACACGGGCAGGGCCAGCGCCTATTTTTTGGCCAATACTGCGGCCTTCTACCAATACCTTTGAGGTTTCATTTAGTGAGTAACGCTCGATTTCTTTACCGGCACGGCTTTGAACAGTTTCTGGGCGAGCTTGCACAATGTACAACTTGCCATCCAGACCATCTTTAGCCCATTCGATATCCATCGGGCGTTGGTAGTGATTTTCAATGGTGATGGCGATTTTAGACAGTTCTTCAATCTCAGTGTCGCTTAATGAATACACCACACGCGTTGCAGGCTCGGTATCGACAATCTTGACCGGCTCTTTAATAGTGTGATCATCGTCGTACACCATTTTGATCATTTTACTGCCTAGGTTGCGACGTAAAATGGCGGGGCATCCAGCCATTAAGGTGGGTTTGTGTACGTAAAATTCGTCAGGATTGACGGCGCCTTGGACCACCATTTCGCCTAAACCGTAGCTTGAGGTAATAAAAACTGCATCACGAAAACCTGACTCGGTATCCAAAGTAAACATAACGCCTGAGGCACTAATATCACTTCTAACCATGCGTTGAATGCCAGCAGAAAGCGCAACACCGCTGTGTTCAAAGCCTTGGTGCACACGGTAAGAAATGGCGCGATCGTTAAATAATGAAGCAAAGACTTCTTTGATCGCGTGCATTACATTGTCGATACCATCAACGTTAAGGAAGGTTTCTTGTTGGCCAGCAAACGAGGCGTCGGGTAAATCCTCGGCGGTGGCCGATGAACGCACAGCAACCGAAAATTCGCTCTGAGCGTCGGCCTGCATTTTGGCGTAAGCTGCTTTAATGGCGCTTTCAAGTTCAGCTTGAAAGGGTGTGTCGATGACCCATTGCCTAATTTCTTTACCCGCGACTGCTAAGGCGTTGACGTCATCAACGTCTAAGGCGGTTAATTTATCGTGGATTCGTGCGTCAATACCACTTTGAGATAAAAAGTCTCTAAATGCAGTAGCGGTTGTCGCAAAGCCACCGGGGACATCAACACCAACAGACGACAAGTTGCTAATCATTTCACCTAGGGATGCATTTTTTCCACCGACGTGTTCAACGTCGTTCATGCCTGTTGAGTCGAGCCAAACAATATAATCTTCCAACTTTCTATCCTCGGTTTAGTTTAGAATTTAATGTAATCAAGCATTTTAACAAAAAACCACGCTTAATAATTAATGAATCGTTAATGAAAAATAGAATAATCTTTTTTGTCTCTGACCGAACGGCGATTACCGCAGAAACGCTGGGCAATACACTGATGACACAATTCGAGAGTGTTAAACAAGAACGCCACGTTATCCCCTTTATTGATACCGAAAAAAGGGCTCTTGAAGTGAGAGATCGAATCAATAAAGTCAGTGCCAATAGTGAAGAGCGGCCAATTGTTTTTAGCACTTTTACAGATGATAAGTTACGTGAGATAATTTCTTTAAGTGATTGTCTTTTTTATGATTTATTTAATGATTATATCACTAGGATGGAGGCGGATTTAAGTCAGGAGTCATCACATGTTGCGGGTAAAAGTCATGGTCTGGTTGATAGAAATTCGTACGAGTCTCGTATTCGAGCGGTAAATTATGCCTTGGTGAATGACGACGGCGCACGCTTAGATCATTATGAAATGGCCGATGTGATTTTAGTGGGTGTATCGCGTACCGGAAAAACACCAACGTCTTTGTACTTAGCACTTCAGTACGGTATTTTCCCGGCTAATTTCCCTATTACTGACGGTGATTTAGATAATACGCAGCTGCCAAAAGCGATTAAACCGTTTAAAGATAAGTTGTTTGGACTGACCATTGCAGCCGACCAATTAAGCCGTATTCGCGAAGAAAGACGCCCGGGTAGCCCGTATGCCTCATTACGTACCTGCCAGCGTGAAATTTCGCAAGTAGAAGAAATTTTTCAATTGGAAAAAGTTCCTTATTTGAATGTCACATCAATTTCTATTGAAGAAATTGCTGCGCAAATTCGCTTAACACGTGATCTGGATGATAAGCAGTTTTAAAACCCTGTACACATAGGGTATCATCCACGCCTTTTACTTCAGCGCGGAGATAATGTAGTCGATGAGTCAGCAAAACTTTCACCTTGGGCAGCGTTGGGTTAGTCATTCGGAAACCGAATTAGGCTTGGGTACTGTTGAGTCGGTTGAAGGGCGTCACCTCAGTTTATTCTTCCCGGCAGTTGAAGAAACTCGAGTTTATGCGCTCGATAATGCGCCTCTTAGCCGTGTACTGTATAGCGTGGGTGACGTGGTGCGCAGTAGTGAAGGGGTTCCGTTAACCGTTCAACAAACTCAGTTGCATAACCATTGCATGATTTACCTCTGCAGCAATGACAAAGGTGAGCAGGCGGTGTTGCACGAAGTCGATTTAAGTAGCACGGGTGCGTTTAATAAACCTCAAAGTCGCTTGTTTACAGGCCAAATTGATAAAAACAAATTATTTGAATTACGCCTTAAAACATTGGAGTTCCAACGTAAGCTGGACCAGTTTGAACACTATGGTTTATCAGGCCCTCGGGTTCAATTATTACCGCATCAATTTTATATTGCTAACAAGGTAACGCAACGCGCTGCAGCTCGCGTGTTATTGGCGGATGAAGTGGGGCTTGGTAAAACCATTGAGGCGGGTTTGATTTTACATCAACAATTATTGACAGGCGCCATTGATCGCGTGTTAATCGTGGTGCCTGATGCTTTGATTCACCAGTGGCTGGTTGAGTTATTACGGCGTTTTAATCTGTCATTTACCATTTTAGATCAGGAGCGTTGCGAAGCCATTTCTGAAGAGGGCGATATTAACCCCTTTGAAACAGCGCAATTGGTGCTGTGTCAGTTATCTTTTTTATCACAACACGATGATTATCATGCGCAAGCCTTATCGGCTGGCTGGGATTTAATGATCGTTGATGAGGCGCATCATTTGTTTTGGAATGCCGATAAGGTGAGCCCCGAGTATGACTGTATTGAGCAATTAGCAAAAACCATCCCCGGACTGCTGCTACTAACCGCTACCCCTGAGCAATTGGGTGTCACCAGTCATTTTGCCCGTCTTCGTTTGCTTGACCCTGACCGTTACTATGATCTTGAGGCGTTTCGTGACGAGCAAATAGGCTACCAAGCGATCAATAACTTGATCAAAAAGTTAATGGCGGTAAGCCTAGAAGAGCTCTTAGCAGACAGCCGTTTAACGACTGAATTAAGTCAATGGCTGGGTGCAGAGAGTTTGCTCGCCGATGACGTGTCAGTGCAAGGGCTTATAGAGGCCTTGTTAGATCGGCATGGCACTGGGCGGGTGCTGTTTAGAAACACACGTGACAATATTGATGTCTTTTCCTCGCGCCAGTTACACGTTCATGAATTAGCCTCACTGCCTGCTGTGGATTATGCGGGCATGGATCAAGTCTCCGCGCTGATTAGTGCGCTGCTGCCAGAGGTGGTCTTGGGTGATGAGTGGTTGGCAAGCGATCCCCGCATAGCGTGGCTAACAAGCTGGTTGTCTGAGCATAAAGCCGATAAGGTGTTATTGATTTGTGCGCAGCAACAAACGGCCGAGGAGTTGCATGAGTTTTTAAAACTGCACAGTAGCGTAAAATCTGCCGTTTTTCATGAAGGCATGAGTTTAATTGCTAGAGATAGGGCTGCCGCCTATTTTGCTGACCTAGAGGCGGGTTCGCAGGTTTTAATTTGTTCTGAAATTGGTAGTGAAGGGCGAAACTTTCAATTTGCCCACCATTTGGTTTTATTTGACTTACCGCTAAACCCTGACCTACTAGAACAACGCATTGGTCGTTTAGACCGTATTGGCCAAACCGGCACCGTGCATATTCATGTGCCGTATTCAAAAGAGTCGGCGCAGCACCGTTTGTTGCGTTGGTATGACGAAGGTCTACAAGCTTTTAGTCGAGTGTGTTCGAATGGGCACCCTATTTATGCGGCGGTCAAAAGCACCTTAAAAGATGCCTTGTTAATTGAGGATGGCGAGGCAGACTTTGAAGCTATCATTACCACAAGCCAAGCGTTGCTGGAGAAAACGAGCAAAGAAATGCAAGAAGGCAGGGATTTAATGCTGGAGCTTAACTCGTGTAGGCACGAGGATGCTCAAGCAATCGTGGATGCGGTGAGTCTATCGTCCAGTCAATTAGAGTTATCGGATTATATGGAAAAGGTGTTCGAAAACTTTGGCGTTGAACAACAGCACCATAGCGATGATAGTATCGTGGTTAAGCCTACGGGGCATATGCTAAGCGAAACTTTTTCTGGTTTAAATGAAGAGGGACTAACGGCGACCTATAATCGAAAAATAGCCTTGTCACGTGAAGATTTCCATTTCTTAACCTGGGAACACCCGATGGTAACGGGGGCAATGGAACACATTATCAATAGCGAGTTTGGTAATTCGACATTTTGCACCATGGCCCTACCGCCAGTGCCAGCAGGCACCCTTATTTTAGAAGCTATTTTCACCAGCCACTGTCCGGCACCTAAACGTTTACAGTTACACCGGTATTTACCGCACACCATGCAACGTATTGTGGTAGGTAGTAACGGTCTAGATATGACGACTATTCTAAAACCTGAACACATTGCAGCGCGTATGCAGTTCGTTAAAAAAGCAGTTGCGCTCAACATTATTGAGCATGGCCAAGAAGCAATAAAATCCCTGATTGCAAAAGCAGAAACGCTTGTTCTTGAGCATCAAAAAACGTTGATAGAAACGAGTGTTGCACACATGGAACGTGAGGAGACTGCAGCGCTTGACCGTTTGCTAGCCTTGGCTAAGGTTAACCCCAATATACGTGACGTGGAGCTTGAACAACAACGTGAAGCAATGAGCCATATTCGAGCCCATATTGAGCGGACTTCGTATAAACTTGACGCCATTCGGGTTATATTGTTGACTGATTAACATCGTGTAAGGGATCGTCATGAAAGCCTATTTACTTAGCTGTTTACTATTCGTTTATTTAGTGAGTCCCTTGGTAGTGGCATCGGACGACACAGACTTTGCCGTAAGCCAAGTGACTATGAGTGCGATTCAAGTGTCAGAGCACGCGTGGTACGTTAAAGGTTTAGATGGCATGGCAACCGAAAACGAAGGCTTTATTTCAAATGCGGGTTTTGTTGTTACTAGCGAGGGTGTTGTTGTGTTTGATGCGCTGGGAACGCCTGCTTTGGCGAAAAAACTGGTTACAGTTATACAAGGCATCACTGATCAGCCGATCGTTAAACTCGTTGTGAGCCATTACCATGCAGACCATGTTTTAGGTGCGCAGGTTTTTAAAGCATTAGGGGCAGAAGTTATCGCACCGAAAGGGGCCTACAAGTATATCGACTCATCATTCGCGCAAGATCGTTTGAACGAACGGCGTGTGTCACTTTACCCTTGGGTTGATGACGCTACGTATTTGCTTAAACCCGATCGTATAGTTGAAAGTGCTGAGCGATTTAGCTTGGGCGGGATTAACTTTTTAATTAATGTGGTTGGGCCTGCGCATTCTGACGGTGATATGACGCTGTATGTTGAAGACGACCGCGTGTTGTTTGCTGGCGACATTATTATTGAAGGGCGTGTGCCATTTTTAGGCAGTGTGCACACTAAATTTTGGTTGCAAACGTTAGAAAAAATGGAGCTTCAGTCATTGCAGGCTTTGATACCGGGACATGGTTTAGCCGCGTCAGAACCAGCAAAAACCTTGTCGCTAACACGGCGGTATTTGGCGTATATACGACAACAAATGGCGCTTGCTGTCGATGACCTGCAAGCCTTTGATGAAGCTTATGCAGGAACCGATTGGTCAGCGTTTTCGAATTTACCAGCGTTTGCTGAAGCCAATAGAAAAAATGCGTATCAGGTGTACTTGTCGCTTGAGGCTGAAGCCCTGGAAGACTAAACCGCTAACTTTCTCAAAAACACCCATTCATTATTGGTGGACTCTTCTGCACAGTATTGATAACCGGCGGTGTCAAAGTCTTTAATGGCATCAGGGTTTTCGATACGGTTCTTAATAATATAAGCGCTCATCATGCCGCGTGCTTTTTTGGCGTAGAAGCTAATAATTTTATAGCGGTCATTTTTCCAGTCTTTAAAGACAGGGGTGATGATATTAGCGTTTAACAGCTTAGGTTTGACTGCTTTAAAGTACTCATTAGAGGCTAGATTGATAAGCACGGGGTTGGTTAAGGCCTCAATTTCTTGGTTCATTTGTTTGGTAATTTTATTGTCCCAAAACGCATATAAATTTTTGCCCTGCTTGTTTTCAAAGCGTGTCCCCATTTCAAGGCGATACGCCTGGATTAAATCTAAAGGTTTAAGTAAGCCATATAAACCAGACAAAATACGTAAGTGTTGATTAGCCCAGCTGAGGTCACTATCTGATAATGATTCAGCGTTTAAGCCTTCGTACACATCGCCTTTAAAGGCAAGTAGTGCCTGCTTACTGTTTGTAGGTGTAAAAGGCAGTTGCCACTGTATAAAACGGTTGCTATTTAAGATACCCAGTTTGTCACTAATTCCCATAAGCGATGAGACATCGCTAGGTGATAAGGTTTTTAATTGATCAATAAGTGTTTCAGCTTCATTCAGAAAACAGGGTTGCGAATGCTGCTGAGTGTTAGCAGGGGTTTCAAAGTCTAAGGTTTTAGCTGGCGATATAACTAATAACATTTGATGCGTCCATCGTTGTTTTATAGGTGGTTTATTGTACGGGGATAAAAAATAATTTGTAAACGTAAATTGCACCGTGTTGATGCGGTCTTCTGTTCGACTAAAAAAATCTAACAATTGTTAGAAAACTATCGTTTTCGTTGACTTACTAGCAGCCAATAGGATATATTGCATTGCAGTATAACGATGTTTTTCAATTCTTCAGAGGTACTAATATATGAGTAATTCTATTGCCCTTGTAACAGGTGGCTTAGGTGGTATTGGCACGGAAATTTCAAAGAAATTAGCGACTAATGGTTTCACTGTTATCGCAACAACATTTAATAAAGAAATAGAAAACGCAGATCAATGGGTTGCGGAGCAAAAAGCGGCGGGTTTCGACTTTATTGTTGAAGAAGCGGATGTAACTGATTTTGCGGCCTGTGCGTCGATGGTAAAAAGGGTAGAAGAAACCCATGGGCCTATCAATGTGTTGGTTAATTGTGCGGGTATTACGCGTGATGGCTTCTTAAAAAATATGGATGAATCAAGCTGGGATGCTGTTCTTTCAACCAACTTGGATGGCGTCTACAACATGACTAAGAATGTTTTAGATTATATGTTGTCCAGAGAATTTGGGCGTATCATCAATATTTCTTCAGTTAATGGCCAACGTGGTCAGTTTGGCCAAACAAATTATTCAGCCGCAAAAGCAGGTATGCACGGTTTTACCATGGCGTTGGCACAAGAAGTTGCGCGAAAAGGGATTACTGTTAACTCTGTCAGCCCGGGGTATATCGCAACGAGTATGGTGATGGCGATTGATGAAAGTATTCGCAACAACCTGATTTCACAAATCCCTATGCAGCGATTGGGTGAACCGGTTGAAATAGCAAATACAGTTGGGTTTTTAGCGTCAAGTGAAGCCAACTATATTACCGGAGCAAATATTCCTGTTAACGGTGGTCTGTTTACCAGTTTCTAGCTAGCGAGTTATCATTTGTCATAAAAAAGGCGATCTTAGGATCGCCTTTTTTATTGACAGCGAGTCCATTAATGGCTATTAATTCACCAAGATTCCCATAAACAACACGGAGTGGTGTATATGAATGATGATATGGTAAAAAAATGGACTGCACTCAGCAAAAAAGCGCAGGAATCGTTAAAAAAACTGAATTCATTGAACACAAGTTCATTGAAACAACTCACCAAACTGCAAATGGATATGGTGTCTAGTTGCCTTGAGGGTGGCGTTGAAAAGGCGAAAAGCCTGAGTAAGGCTCAATCATTATCCGAATTAATGGCGATGCAGTCGACCTTGTATAAAGAACTGTCTGAGAAAGTGTTAAAAAACGCTCAAAGTTCGGTAAAAGTTGCGATGGAAACCAAACACGCGATGAGTGAACTTATAAAGCAGGGCTTGTCCGATGTGTCGCCCATTGCTGTGAAAACCTCGGTTAGTTCGACGGTTCAAAAAACGGCTGCAGCTAAGAAAAAAACGGCCAAACCTGCAGCGAGGAAAGCAGCGGCCAAGCCGGTAGCAAAGAAAGCAGCGGCCAAGCCGGCAGCGAAAAAAGCAGCGGCCAAGCCGGTAGCAAAGAAAGCAGCGGCCAAGCCGGCAGCGAAAAAAGCAGCAGCCAAGCCGGTAGCAAAGAAAGCAGCGGCCAAGCCGGCAGCGAAAAAAGCAGCGGCCAAGCCGGCAACGAAAAAAGCAGCAGCCAAGCCGGCAGCGAAGAAAACAGCGGTCAAACCGGTAACTAAGAAAGCAGCGCCCAAGGCCAAACCCGCACCTAAGTTAGAAATGCCTAAACCACCACTTCAATCACGGGCTGAAGGTGACGCCAAAAAATAGGCGCGTGAGATGATGTCGTTAACGAAAAAAATCTATTAAGACCCCTATGAAAGCGACTATAGAAATTGATGCGACACCACAGGAAATGAGGGTGCTATTAGGCTTACCCGAGGTGCAAACGCTGCAAAAAGAAATCATGGAAAAGATTCGTGAAAGAATGCTCGACGCTATCGATACCAATGATTTAGACGAGTTAATGAAGCTTTATATGCCTACAACGGAGCACCTTTCGGCTGTTGAGGGAATGCAAAAGGCCATGTGGGATGCGATGACTCAAAGTTTACACATAGCATCGAAGGAAAAATAACCGTTTAACTTAACCAGTTGACCAGTAAACTGGTTAGTTTTTTTTGCGTTTTTAAACTAGTGAAAGCGCCAATATGCCCCCCTTCTAAGGCGTGTTCTTGGTAGAGCTCGGGGTTAATGTGCTGCGCCAGTGCTTGGCTCGAACTGGGTGGCACGATGTGGTCAAGTTTGGCGTACAGGTTTAATACCGGGCATTGGATATTAGCCAGTGTTACCGCTTGGTCTGCAAGACTCAACTGCCCTTTGTGTAACTTGTTTTGCTGATAAAAACTGTGCATAAACTCAACAGCGGCTTGACCGGCTAAATCAGGGTTATCGCGTAACCATTTTTCCATCCGTAAAAAGTGTTCAAGTGCCCGTTTGTTCTTGTTGAGGTGCTCTATTTGCCGATAATTATCACGGTTTAATTGGTAAGGTTTTAAGGTTTTAAATAATAGGCTAACCGTATCGCCTGCAATATTGCCAGTGGTATTGATTAATGCAGTCGGCTCTATATGTTGAGTCCAAAGTGATAAGGGATTGTCTTTAGTGTGAAAATCTACCGGAGTGACTAAGGTCACCAGCTTTCTAATGTCACTACGGTGGAGCGCGCTATAACACAGCGAGAAAACACCGCCTTGACAGATGCCTAGTAGGTCGATTTTTTTAATTTGATTGAGGCGTTTTACCTGTTGTACACAACGGTACAATTGCCCGTTAATGTAGTCATTTAAGTCGGTCAGCGAATCACTGCTATCCGGGTAGCCCCAATCGAGGAGATAAACAGGGTAACCCATTTCTAAAAGACGTAAAACCAAGGACCTGTCCTGGTCCAAATCGGTTATATAAGGGCGGTTGACTAGCGCATAAACGATGAGAACAGGTGTTTTTTTTTGTTTGACTTGTCGTGCTGAATAACGAAATAAGCGCAGTTTGTTTTCCTGGTGAATTAACGTCTTTTGACTGTCGCCCACCGATAAATCGGGTTGCTCGTCAAATGTTTTAAAGCGTTCTAGCAATAAAGCGAAATCGTCCTGCCATTGATTTTTGTTGCTTGGCTTGAATGCAGGCATAGGAGGAAGAGGGTGTTTAGTGACGTTTTTTAAGGCGTTGTTCGAAGCGGTGTATAGTCGCCTCGGTGTGTTCTTTGTACTGCGCAAATTCGGTGCGTAATTGGTGTAAGGCGTTCTTTAAATCATCGATGGTTTGTTGTGAAGGAAGCCCCAGTTGTTGGCTCAGCTGTGTAGCAAAGGCCTGCTGTTGTGTTTTTAATTGCTTCAACGCTTCAAATAAACGTTTTTGAGCATCAAGGTAGGGTTCAGTTTGAGTGACTTTTTTAAAGGTCTCTTCGCCAGCTTGAAGCCAGTGTTTGCATGACTGTGCTTCAGTCGGTTCTCCATCGACTGCTTGTTGAAGTTTTTCAAAACGCTGCAAAGCGAGTTGACCAAGTTCGGTGTGCAATTGATTGATGTCAACAAAAGCGCGCTGCAGAGCCTTTAGGCTCTCGACTGTTTGTTGCGTTGGTTGGTTAAATAATGACCACGCCGTGTCGATCGAAGGGGGTTCGCTGTTAGCGGACGAAGCATTTAGTGCAAAAAACAATTTAAACCAGTCGTTAGTGTGTTCTGCAGCAGGCCCATTATCGCCCCAACTATTTGGCAGGGCCCAAAATGACGATAAATCCGCTTCCTTGTTATTCAGTGATTGAATAAATTGCTGGTAGAAAAGCCCTTGTTCATTAAGGTGAGCTAGTAAGGGTTTGTATTGCTCAGGTATTGTGTTATCGACAATCGACTGAAATTGTTCAAAAATAGTCTCAAAGCTTGTTTTAGCGTTGTTTGTCATGAAGGTCACGTTTACTGATTCAGTATGATTTTAGAGTCTTACAGTAAAAACGTACAGGTGAATTAGCTTTTTAATACGCTGGCATGACGATGGCGTCCTGACGTTTGATCAAATCATTCGACCAATGCTCGACACCCCAATCTAATATATCGTTTAAATGGCAGCTAGCTAGGTCGGCGGGTGGGTTTAGGTTTAAATGGGTGAGTGCGCTTACCAGTGTCTCTCTAACAGGCGATAAGGAAATATCCCTTGCGTAGGTTTGCTTGCTTAGTTTAACCCCTTGAGCATCGCTTATAACTGGAATGTGGGCGTAAATGGGGGGCTTGATACCAAGCAGTTGCTGTAAAAAGAGTTGTTGAGCGGTGCTGTCGATTAGGTCGTGACCACGTAAAACATGGGTGATGCCTTGTTCAGCATCATCCAATACAACGGCTAAATGGTATGCAAAGACCTGGTCTTTGCGGAAGATAACAAAATCACCCGCATTTTTTTTTAGTGGGTATTGACGGGAGCCTTGAACGGTGTCAGAAAACTCTATGCTGTCGATGGACAGTCGAATCCTTATCGCGTGTGGCAGGTTAATATTGGGCTTGTGTTGCAAGCAATATTGATCGTAAACACCGTGTTTAACCCCGCGTTTGATTAAATCTTGCCTAGAACAGCTGCACGGGTATAAGTACTGCATGCTATCCAACTTATCTAACGCGGCTTTATAGCTCGATTGGCGTGTACTTTGATATAACACGCTTTCGTCCCAGATAAGACCGTACTGCTCAAGGGTTTTTAAGATGTGCGTTGCATAGGCGGGTCGGCAACGAAAGGGGTCTAAGTCATCCATACGAACCAGCCACTTACCACCACTAGCACGAGCTTGAAGAAAACTCGCAACAGCGGTGTACAAAGATCCAAAATGCAACGGTCCGGTGGGTGAAGGGGCAAAACGCCCCCTGTAAACATGGCCTTTCGTAGACAAGGGCCTGCAGACGGTTAAGATAAAGCGTTAAATTTTTTGTTTTTCTCTAATCTCATCCAGTGACTTACAGTCGATGCATTGGGTCGCTGTTGGGCGAGCTTCAAGCCGTTTAAGGCTGATGTCAATGCCACAGGATTCACAAAAGCCATAATCACCGTTATCGATAAGGTTTAATGACTCATCAATTTTTTTCACCAGTTTGCGTTCGCGATCTCGTGTGCGTAACTCAAGGCTAAAGTCGGATTCTTGTGTTGCCCTGTCAGTAGGGTCAGGAAAGTTAGACGCTTCATCTTGCATATGATGAACGGTTTTATCGACGTCACTCATTAAGCCTTCTTTCCATTGTATTAAAATACTTTTGAAGTGCTCAAGTTGGGCAGGGCTCATGTGCTCTTCGCCTTTTGCCGCTTTGTATGGTTTAAATTCCAGCTGACCTGGATCTAAGTTATTGTCGTTTAAGGTTGCCATTATGTTTGTTACCAACGGTTAAAAAAATTAAGCGCGAATAAATATCAGATTTTGCGGTGAATCGCAATGTTTTTATTGTTTTAGCTGAGATTATTCAACACGCCTTGCTTTAGAATATAGTCTTATTAAACGGTTTCTACAAAGGTTTTTGGTGGTTATGCAAAAAGTATCAAACAAAATGAAGGCGGTCACTTCGTTTCACGTAATGGAGGTTATGTCTAGGGCCAAGGCGTTAGAATCACAGGGCCGACATGTTATTCACATGGAAGTAGGGGAGCCGGACTTTACAACCCCGCAACCGATCATTGATCAGGGTATACGATTTTTACAAACAGGGGCGATTCATTACACTGAAGCCCAAGGTTTGTTAGCATTGCGAGAAAAAATCGCTGCCTTTTACCTAGAGCAATACCACGTGGTCGTTCCGCCCGAGCGGATTTTTATTACGCCGGGTGCATCAGGTGCCTTAACGATTGCTTTAGCTGCGGTTTTAGAGCACGGGGATGAGGTGTTGATGGCTGATCCAGGGTATTCCTAAAACAATTAATGTTGCGCTTGAAGACGATTTTCAATTAACGCCTGAACGGGTACTTGAACATTGGGGGCCTAAAACGAAAGGGGTGATGCTAGCCTCCCCATCCAATCCGACGGGTAATATTATCCCAGCCAAAAACCTAGCGGAATTAATCAAAGTGAGTGAAAAAAAATCAGGTTTTTTGATCTCTGATGAAATCTATCATGGCCTGGTCTATGATCAACCTGCGGTGTCAGCCTTATCCTTTTCCGATCAAACCTTTGTAATTAATAGCTTTTCTAAGTTTTTTGGTATGACAGGTTGGCGTTTGGGTTGGCTGATCGTGCCAGAGTACGCGATTAATGCAGCAAATCGCTTATTACAAAATTTATACATTTCGGCACCCTCGCATTCACAACACGCCGCATTAGCTGCATTTGATGTGTCAACACAGGGTATTTTATTGCAACGACGCGAGGAGTTTAAACGCCGCCGCGATGTGCTTTATGCAGGTTTGATTGAACTGGGTTTTGTTATTCCGCATAAGCCGCATGGCGCCTTTTATATTTATGCCGATTGCAGCCACTTTACTGATAACAGTTATACCTTCGCATTAGAATTATTAGAAAAACAGGGTGTTGCAGTGACGCCCGGTATCGATTTTGGTGGTAATGCGCCAGAGCGTTATCTACGCTTTGCGTATACAACCTCGATTGAGCAGATTACAGAGGGCTTGCAAAGAATTAAAGCGTTTGTTCAGCAGCCTTAAGTTCGGATAGTTTTTTTTCCCACGCTAACGACGTCGTAACAATAAACTCTAAATCATCGTATTGTGGCCGCCAGCCCAGCGTCTGCTGAATTTTGTCGGCAACAGACACTAACTGTGCGGGGTCACCTGCACGTCGGGGCATGGTTTGTACGTTAATCGCGGTGCCGTGAACCTTGTTGACCGCGTTAATCACGTCGTTAACACTAAAGCCGTGCCCATAACCGCAGTTAAGCGTTGTTGATTGGCCGTTGTTACGCAGGTAATCTAAGGCGTCGACGTGGGCACTGGCGAGGTCTGTCACGTGGATGTAATCGCGAACACCTGTACCGTCTGGGGTTGTATAGTCGGTGCCAAATACCTTTAGTTGTGCACGTTTACCTAAAGCGACTTCAGCCGCCACTTTAATTAGCAGGGTTGCGTTACGGGTGGATTGCCCAATTAGCCCGTCTGGGTCGGAGCCAGCGACATTAAAATAACGTAGGATCACATGCCTGAGTGAACTGGATTGGGATAAGTCCCTGATCATTTGTTCGCTCATCAATTTAGATGAGCCATACGGGTTGATGGGGGCAGTGGGTGTGTCCTCGCTGGCAAAACCAGTTTTCAACTCGCCATACACTGCTGCGGTCGAGCTAAATATAAACTGTTTAATGCCAGCAGCTGTGCAACATTCAAGTAAATTACGTGTGCAACAGGTGTTGTTTTTATAATATTTTAATGGGTTCTCAACAGATTCTGGAACAATGGTGTGAGCGGCAAAATGCAAGACCGACTCAACCTTGTTGTACTTGATAATGTTGTCCACCAGTGCTTGATCACCGGTACTGCCCTTAATGAATTCGCCGTATAAAACAGACGTTTCGAAACCACTGGATAAATCGTCTAAAACGATGATATTTTCTTTGCGCTGCCCAAGTAGTTTGATCACGTGGCTACCGATGTAGCCAGCACCGCCAGTGATTAATATAGAGGATTTTGTCATACGCTGTTTTCCAATAACTGAATGTTGACGGTCTGTCCTTTAGCGATATCACCGTCAGCTTGTTGTAGTACGATTAAACAATTCGCATCAGACAACGAGTTCAATCTATGTGAGCCTTGGTCGCCGGTTGTACGGACGGTTAGTTGCCCATTGTTATTCGTGGCAATGCCGCGTTGAAACTCCATGCGACCCGCTTGCTTTTTTATCGTTTCTTCACAAATGGCTTGTAAGTGAATGGCTTGTTGAGAGCATTGCCCCATCAGTTTTTGTAAACTGGGTAGTACGATTTGTTGAAACGTAATCACCACTGACACGGGGTTGCCTGGTAGACCAAAAAAAAGCGCGTTATTGATTTTGCCAAAGACTAGCGGTTTGCCAGGTTTAATCGCAACTTTCCAAGCATCAATGCGGCCTATTTTGGCTAAAGTGGGGGTAATAAAGTCAGCATCACCGACGGATACGCCGCCACTTGTAATAATGACATCACAACTAGCGGATGCTGAAAGCAGGGCCTCTTCAACGGCTTCTGGTTCGTCTTTAATGACACCCATATCTATCGCAATAGCGCCAGCTTCTTCTAATAAGGCATGCAGGGTATAGCGATTGCTATCGTATATTTGCCCAATGCTTGCAGTACTACCCAGCGGTATCAGCTCGTCACCAGTTGAAAAAAAACCAACTTTTAATCGCTTAAAAACAGCGACTTCCATAATGCCACAGGATGCAAGAAGACCAAGATCAACAGTTTTTAACCGTTTTCCCGGGTCAAAGAGGTGTTGGTTTTTTTGTGTATCGCTGGCGATGTTTCTAATGTTTTCATAGGGTGAAGGGGGTATGCTTATGCTGAGTTGTCCGTTTTCTTGTTGTGCATTTTCTTGCATAACCACACGATCACATTGATCCGGTACGAATGCCCCGGTAAAGACCCTTATGCATTCATTTGGCTTTATATCGCCAAGGTACGGGCGCCCAGCCCAAGAAATGCCGACCAGACGTGGTTTGTCGCCTTCTGTGTAACGGTGGTGTAAGGCGTAACCATCCATTGATGAATTGCGAAAACTGGGAACATCAATGGCTGAGTGTATGGACTCGTAGAGCACTCGGTTACGTGCATTTTTTAAATTAACTCGCTCATAACTAAGCGTGGTGTTCGACGCATCAAGAATACGCTTAAGCGCTTGCTTAAGCGTAAGTAATTCCTTGCTGGCGCATGGGTCAATCATGCGCGCGTATTAAGAAATTGTTGGATCATAAAATCGGCCACTTGTTCAGGTTTATTGATATCTAAGCAAGGAATATTAACAGAAAGCTCACTATCACTAGCAATAGCGATTATAGAGGCGTCTGTTGTGTGTAATAGGGGGTTGTCTAATTCGGCACGGTGGAGCTCTATTTTGGCAAAGTGTTCTTGCTTAAAGCCTTCTACGATAACAAGGTCGATGTCGGTATTAGAAAAACAATACAGCTGTTCGGCCAGTGTGGGTTCGGTGCCTGATAATTCCGTAATCACTGCGCGACGGTGACTTGAAACCAAGACCACTGGAGATGCCCCCGCTTTGCGTAAGCGGTAACTGTCTTTGCCAGGCTGATCGATATCAAAATCATGGTGGCTGTGTTTTATTAAGCCGACTTTAAAGCCACGCTCATTCAAAAGAGGAATGAGGTGGCTCAGTAAGGTGGTTTTTCCTGTGCCGCTATGGGCTGCAAAACCAACAACGGGGAGGGTAAAAGGCATGCTCATGATGTTTGGTGATTAAAAATGGGAGGCATTGATCCATAAATGTGCGTATATGCTGGCAGCGTAACCTAAGGCGATGACAGGTGTCCATTTCAAATGTGAGGCAAAGGTGTATATGCCTCGGGCTTGACCCATTAAAGCTACACCCGCAGCAGAGCCAACAGACAGCAAGCTACCACCAACACCTGCGGTGAGTGTTACCAGCAACCATTGACCGTGTGACATGTCGGGGTTCATAGTTAAGATTGCAAACATCACTGGAATATTATCGACAATCGCTGATAGTAGGCCAACGATTACGTTGGCATAAGTGGGGCCGAGTTGACCGTACATAGCCTCAGAGGCCATGCCTAAATAACCGATAAAGCCGAGTCCGCCAACGGCCATAATCACGCCGTAAAAGAAAAACAAGGTATCCCACTCAGCACCGGCAATTTTTTGGAAGACATCAAAGCCTTTGGTTTGTTGACTATCAGAGGGTTGGTCTTCTGCATTAAATCCTTCATCGAAACGATCTTCAGTTTTTGTACTTTCTATTAAGGATGTTCTTTTGAGATAGTAACCAAAGAATTTTAAATAAGCGAGACCAGTCATCATGCCGATAGCAGGCGGCAGGTGTAAAAAGTTGTGGAAACTGACGGCAGTGACAATGGTAAGCAAGAACAAAACAACAATGATGGTGCCGCCATGCTTTACATTCAACTGCTCACCGTCAACGGTCTCTGGCGTTCCATCTGGAACAAAAAAATGCATAATGGCTGCAGGCACTAAGTAGTTAATGGCCGACGGTACGAATAAAACAAAAAACTCAGTAAAGTCGACCCTGCCTTTTTGCCAGACCATCAGTGTCGTAATGTCACCAAATGGGCTAAATGCCCCTCCCGCGTTAGCGCCTACAACAATGGCAACGCAGGATAAAGCAATAAACTTAGGTTCTTTTGCCCCAACAGTTAGGGCAACTGTGCACATAATTAAGGCGGTGGTCAGATTGTCGGCTACCGGCGAAATAACGAAAGCAAGAATACCTAATAACCAAAACAAACTTTTATAACTAAAGCCTTTTTTGACCAACCAACCGCGCAAGGCATCAAAGACACCGCGTTCAATCATCGCATTAATATAAGTCATGGCGACGAGTAAAAAGAAAAACAACTCAGCGTATTCTAAAAAGTTATGCCGCAAGGCGACCTCAGCGGCGTGATCAAAACCATGTTGCTGATAAACAATGGCTATCATTATCCAAATAATACCGGCAGCTAAGAGTACGGGTTTAGACTTACGTAAATGCAGTTGATCCTCAAAAATCACTAATAAATAGGCCAAGCTGAAAACGATTAAAGCTAAATAACCGACAGTGTGTGTCGTTAAATCTAATGTAGTTTGGATATTCGAAGTGGAGGCAAAGGCCATGCTGGAGAACAATAGGCAGAACAAGCAGCCTAAACCAATTATACGAGACATCTTAAAATCCTTGTGTGCAGTGAATGTTGATAAAGAGTGAGAATAAAAAAATTAGCGCGATTATACGTTTGCTGTTAACAAGCAACAATTTAAATATAGAACTAAAGAAGGTGTCTCTCTAGAGAATGGTTCGGTAAAATAACAAAAAATGAATTTTAAATGTATTTAAAGGTCTATAACTTTGGAATATAAGCAAAAGCAACTATATTATTTAAATGATTTAAATCATTTAAATAACTTGAATAGATAGGCAAATTGGACTAACCTAAGACCCGTTAGAAAAACTTTTTAGGAGAATATTATGGCTGTAACACACGAAGAAGTGAGGCAAGCAAAAGCAATTGCACCGTTTAAATTTAACTTAAAGCCGATGATCATGGGGCTAATCGTCCTTATTATGATCTTTGGTGGAGCGCGTTGGTACCAACAATGGGCTGCGTGGGATTATGGTCTTGATGCGACAGACCCTATGTTTGATAAGTATTGGATGAGAGTTTTTTGGGGTGAAATCATAGTTGAAGTAACCTTGTTTTTTTCATTCGTGGGATATCTATGGATGACCAGGGATAAACACCTTAATAATTTAAAGCCTCGTGAAGAGTTGAGACGTTTAATGTTGTGGGTGTCTATGTTAGTTGTTTATGCCTTTGCATTTTATTTTGCAGGTAGTTTTTATGCTGAACAGGACGCGACTTGGCACCAAACGGTAGTAAGGGATACAAGTTTCACCCCGAGCCATATCTTTTTATTCTATATGTCTATGCCTGTCTTTATTATTTTAGGGTTTAGCCTGTTCTTTTACGCAATAACCCGCTTACCATTTTTTGCTAGAAAAATTTCTATTGGATTAGTGTTAGTGGTTTGTGGCCCATTTATGTTGTTACCTACTGTTGGTTACAACGAATGGGGTCATGCATTCTGGTTGATGGAAGAGTATTTCACAGTACCATTGCATTGGGGTTTTGTATTCTTTGGCTGGACAATTATTGCACTAAGTGGCGTACTTATTCAGGTAATGAAATACATGGTTGAATTATTACCTAAGGTAATTAACGAAAAAGGCGAACTAACGTCGTAATTTGATTTTTAAAAAATCCTTGGCTTCTTAAATTATTAAGGGCCAAGGTTTTTTTTTGAAAATAATTTGTAAATAGAAAAGGATAAGTAAGATGAAATTAACCACTAATGAAGCAACGCTTCTAAGTGCAGTAACAACACCGAATTCTGATGCGGCTAGAATTTCTAGAGGCTTGGATATGTTTGTTGTTGCTATATTGTTTTTTGCAATTATTGCAGCCTTCCACATCCACATTATGTTGACAGTGGGTGATTGGGATTTTTGGGTTGACTGGAAAGATAGAATGTATTGGGTAACAGCAACACCTATGTTGTTGATCTTTATACCGGCTGCCTTGTCATACCCGTTTATGATGAAATTTGGTTTGCCGATTGCTGGTACGTTGTGTGCCTTGTGTTTAGTTATTGGTGAGTGGATTAGCCGAATTGTTGGCTTCCATTTATGGACATACTTTCCTTACAGTATGATTTGGCCAGCGATTGTATTGCCTGGTTTAATGCTGATGGATTTAGTGTTGTTGTTAAGTAGAAACTTATTTATCACTTCAATTTTTGGTGGTAGTGCGGTTGCCTTTGCTTTTGCTCCTGCGAACTGGCCAATTCTTGCACCATACCATGAGCCTGTTGTTCATATGGGCCAGTTAGTTAACGTGGCCGATATGATTGGCTATTCGTTTACTAGAACTGCTACGCCTGAGTATTTACGCTTTATTGAACGTGGAACGTTAAGAACGTTTGGCGGTGAGTCGACATTAATTTCGACTGGCTTTTCAGGCTTTGTATGTATGATTTTGTTTTTTGTATGGTGGAAAATTGGAGAATGGTTAACCAATTTAGGCACAATACCTAATGTAGTGAAAAAACACGTAGGACTTGGGGATGACGACGATGAAAAGTAGTAAGCGTAACGCGTTAAACGTACGTGCAGCATTAATTAAATCAGTACTGTTGATGGTTTTAATGTGTGTAACAGGGCTAGCCTTGGCACATGGTGAGAGAAACCAAGAACCGTTTTTAAGGATGAAAACACTGCATTGGTATGATGTTAAATGGTCTGTTGAAAATGATGCCACGATACAAGTCAATGATGTAGTAGAGATGACAGGTAAAGTACATTTTTTCTCACGTTGGCCTGAGGTGATCAATAAGCCGAGTACGATCTTTTTGGGTAATGCTACACCGGGTCCTGTGTTTTTACGTGTAGAAACATACCTTGACGGTGTACCAATGATCCAATCAACGGGCGTTGAATTGGGGCATGTGTATGACTTTAAAGTGATACTGAAAGCACGTATTCCTGGGCGTCATCACGTTCATCCGATGATCAATGTCGAGTCTGCTGGTGGTCTAGTGGGCCCTGGAATATGGATAAACGTTGCAGGCAATGCAGACGATTTTGTCTATTCAATAACGACTAGAACGGGCACAGAAATTGAGAACTTAGGATCCTATGCCGTACCAAATGTTGTTAAATGGCATGCAATTTGGGCGATTGTTGGTGTGTTATGGTTATTGTGGTGGTTTAGACGCCCATTGATTATTCAGCGCTACTTATTGGTTAAACAAGGCAGTTGGAGTCAATTGATTACTAATAATGACCGTAAAATAGCAGCTAGCTTAATAGTAGGCATTATCGTTACGTTGATTTATGCCAATAATATTACCAAAGAGAAGTACCCAAGAACGGTTCCTCTACAAGGTAGTAAAGCACACGTTGACACACCTGTGAATAAGTATGCTGGCATGGTTACTGTGAAAAACCTCAGTGCTGAGTATTATTTGCCTGGTCGTACGGTAACAGTTAAAGCGGAAATTACTAATAACACCAATTCACCAATTCAAGTGGGTGAGTTTACAGCGGCTAATATACGCTTTGTTAATCATTCTGTTCCGGCAGCGATGAAGGGTGTTGATGTCGGTTATCCAGGTGAGCTGGTAGCTAATGATTCGTTAAAAATATCAGACCAAACGCCTATTCAACCAGGTGAGACGAAAATACTGGATATTGAAGCAACAGATGTAGCTTGGGAAACAGAGCGACTCAGTAGTTTGTTGAATGACCCAGATAGTAGTTATGGCGCATTATTGTTCTTTTATAATGCGAAAGGTGAACGGATAATTGAAGAGATTTATGGTCAAATTATACCTACCTTTATTGACTAGTCGTAATGGCAAACCTACCCAAGTAGTGACTACTTGGGTAGGTTTAAAATCGGCGCTGTTTGGGTTTTTATGCCTGATATCACCTCAGTTATTTGCTCATGGTGGTGTCGCAATGGATAAGGATACGTGTGCATTTCGCGCAGAAGGCTATTTACTTCATTTCACAGCGTATCAACCTGAGGAAACACAAACTAAAGAGCTATGTCGTTCGATTGTGGAAAGTACCGATACAATTATTGTATTGGACTTAATTGATGAGAGTCTACGTACGTTACCTCTTCATCTAGGGATTGAAAAAAGACAAAATGAAACGTATATACCGTATTTGACACTGCCTGAAAACGTGTACCCAGCAGGCACGACCAATTTTAAATTATTTGATATTACTGAAGGTGATTACCGGGTTAAGATCAGTACGCATCAAACGGGAAAACACTCGCATGATACTAAAGGCATGAACCATGATGCTGGCTATTTTAATTTTTCAGTAAGTTCTAGGAAATCCTATGAAAAAAGTAAAATATATCAGCAATATAGTTGGGTAATATACTTGATAGGCTTAGGGTTATTATTGTATTTTTTATCTGATCGATATAGATCGCGTTAAAAAAACGGTGAGGTAACTCACCGTTTTTTTTTATTAAAATTAAGCTTAGTACTAGTGCTAAATTTAAATTATCAGCCATACTAACTAAAAGGATTTTTGGGATGTAACGATGAGTTTTGCCAGAGTCAAATTTTATGATGAGAAGAAAATGGTTGTGACTAATATATTAGACGCGGCCGTTAAAACATTGGATTTTGATCAAAAAGCGTATATAAAAACGAAAGCGCAATTAATGAAGGTGATTGAAACGCCTGGTTTTGAAGGATTGGGGCTGGGTGAGATAGTCGCCATCACTAACAAACTGATTTCAAAAGTAGCAAATCACACTGGCTATGTCATCGTTGATTCAAAAATGAATATGCCGCAAGACTCCAAGCTCATTGATGAGTTGGGAATAGAAAGATCCTCCACAAAATTAGCTAAGGCTGTTTCGGATAAAACCACAGAGCAGCACCCTCATCACGATTCAAAAGAGCTTGGGCTAATCGGTAAAAAGAAACTCATACAATTAGTTAAACTGCTGCCGCCACTGATCTCAAAGCGTGAAATGGAGAATTATACAACGCAAATTGAGTCGATACGCTTTGGTTTACCTACAGGCGCAAATTCAATACGCACTACGGGAGACCTTGAAAAAGATATTGTTGAGCAAGTAGTAGAGGCGTATTTAATCGATTTTGACTATTTGGTACGTCACCAACCGGAAGCTTTTTATGAATTGGTTGAAATGGCTGATGGTGAAGCAAAAAAAATCGATATTAGCGAAAAACTCCGCAAGCAATTAAATAAAGCAGAATCTATTGGCGAATTTTTAAGTATTCGAGATTTAGTTAAGCGTCATATTGATGGTGTTAAGCAGCCTGAGTCTGAAAAAGACAGCTGGGGTAGTCTAATGTTTTGGAAAAAGAAATAAACTCGAGCCGAACAGCTTATTTTTTGCGTCCTTTTTTATGTGCGCTTAGTCGCGCTGCTTTCTTTTCGGCTTTTTCAGTAAGCAATTGAGCTACATGGCGTAGTTCTTTCTGCATCATGTCGGGTGTTTCTAAAGAGATAGGCCCGAGTGTACCATCGCGAAATTCATTAATAAAAATGGCCGATGTTTTGTTCAAATTGACATGGCCTCCATTCATCAAACAACCCCGTTGACGTCCAATTATTTCTAATAAGGTGGTTTCATCTCGGGGTAATTCCTCTAAGGAATAGCGTCGAATTAAATTATCAGGATAAAAGCGTAATAAATATTCGGCCGCGTAGTAGGCTAGCTCATCAAAATTGAATGCGGTATCTTTTATTGCACCGGATATAGCCAAACGGTAACCACTATTGTCATTTTCAACTTTCGGCCATAATAAACCGGGCGTGTCGAATAAAATAAGGTTATTACCTAAATCAATGCGTTGCTGGCTTTGTGTTACTGCCGGTTCATTACCCGTTTTTGCAATTGTCCGGCCAGCTAATGTGTTAATTAAGGTTGATTTGCCTACATTTGGAATGCCCGTGATTAAACAAGTAATGGGCTTAAGTATGTCACCTTTATGGGGAACTAGTTTGTGACATAAATTAAAGATTTGTTCAGTTTTATTGGCTAAGTGTAAATTAAGCGCCAGTGTTTTGGTGTGCTGAGCTTGTTCCAAAAAGTGTTGCCAAACTTCGGTGGTTTCTGGGTCGGCTAAGTCGGTTTTATTTAGAATTTTTAAACAGGGTTTATCGCCGCGGATGCTGGCAAGCATCGGGTTTTCGCTGCTATAGGGTAGGCGTGCGTCCAAAATCTCGATAAACATATCCACTTCAGGCAAGCGTTGTTTAATTTCCTTTTGTGCCTTGTGCATATGCCCAGGGTACCAATTAATGCTCATCTTTATTTACCTTTGCGTCTTACATGCAACAACAGTGATATGACTACGCTGTAGTCTAATAGTGGGGGGGCACTTCGTCTAGTAATGAAGGGCCGTCTTTACTGTCTTCACTGTCGTTTTTTGTGCTGTCGGTTAGTTGTTGTAATTGCTTTTTGAGAGCGTCAATTTGATTCTGTTGCTGGCAAAGGACAGTATCCAATTGTTGGATAGTGTCCTCTTGATACGCGACTTTAATTTCAAGTTCGGTGATGCGCTTTTCCATGTGACTTTATTAACTAGCGGTGTTTTTTTTGTTTTTCTTCGGTTTTTTAGTATACGTCTTTTTACCCTTGGCCGGTTTTGCGCTGGTTAAGGCGGGCTTAGCCACATGGTCCGTTTTTTCTATTTGTAACGGCTGATTTCTAACGCGTACTTTTTTTAAGCTATCGTAGACGATCTTTGGCATGCCGATAGGTAATTCGATAAAGCTGTGGTCGTCTTTTAGTTCGATATGGCCAATATTTTTTGGTTCAACATCTGCCTCGTTGGCGATGGCGCCAACGATATCACCGGGTGTAGCATTATGGTTTCTGCCTACGGCAATACGGTAATTTTCCATGGGTACTTTTGGATTACCACGTTTGCTTTTCGGTAGACTGTCTTTCTCGGGCCTAAAAGATTTTGTTTTGCTGTCTCTAACTGGGCGTTCATCGCGTTCGTCATGTTTACGCGAGCGGCTTTCCTTAGAACCTGATTTCTTTGAAACCTCATCTAACAGCAAGGGTTTGTCCTTTTGCGCCAAATAGGCCAAAGCACTGGCTAACTGCATCGGGTCAACGGCATGTTCTTCTACATACGATTGGATAAGTTGCTGGAAAAATTCCAAATCGTTACGTTCTAATGCTGCGCTGATCGTGTCTTTAAATTGTGCCGAGCGCTTTTCGTTAACTTGCTGTCTGGTTGGTAATTCCATTGGCGTTATCGGTTGTCTTGTGGCGCTCTCGATAGCGCGTAATAAACGGCGTTCACGTGGTGCTACAAATAAAATCGCTTTGCCGGTTCTGCCCGCACGGCCGGTACGACCAATACGATGGACGTATGCTTCGGTATCATAAGGGATATCATAATTGATGACGTGGCTTATACGCGCAACGTCAATACCACGGGCAGCAACATCGGTTGCCACCAAAATATCAATTCTCCCTTTCTTTAATTGTTCGATCGTACGCTCACGTAAAGTTTGAGTCATATCGCCGTTAATGGCTGATGCAGAATAACCGCGTGCTTCCAGCTTTTCAGCTAATTCAACAGTCAGTGCCTTGGTACGTACAAACATGATAATGCCGTCGAAATCTTCGACTTCTAGGATGCGCGTTAAGGCATCTAATTTATGCAGTCCACTGACCATCCAAAAGCGTTGTTCAATCGTCTCTACAGTAGATGTTTTAGAGACAATTTTAACAATCTTAGGTTGCTTTAGGTATTTGTCGGCAACGCGACGAATAGGCGCCGGCATGGTGGCTGAAAAAAGAGCAACCTGACGTTGCTTAGGGGTTTGCTCTAAAATCCATTCTACGTCGTCGATAAAGCCCATCCGGAGCATTTCATCGCCTTCGTCTAGGACGATAGTTTTTAATTTGTCTAATTTTAAGGTGTTGCGGCGTAAATGGTCCATTACACGCCCTGGGGTGCCTACCACAACATGTACGCCACGTTTAAGTTGACGTAATTGAGTGTCCATGCCCTGACCGCCATAAATGGGCAATACATTAAAGCCTTTCATCGCACTGGCGTAGGTTTTAAAAGCCTCAGCAACTTGAATAGCCAGCTCCCGAGTAGGGGCTAAAACTAACACTTGTGGTTGAGTTGCCGTTAAATCAATGGTGGATAATAAAGGCAGCGCAAAAGCGGCCGTTTTACCCGTACCGGTTTGAGCGGTACCGATCAGATCAAAACCATTTAATAAATGCGGGATCGCTTCTGCTTGAATGGGTGAAGGTTGTTCGTAACCAATGCGTTTTAACGCGTCCATCACGGGTGACGACAACGCTAAGTCAGCGAAGCTTAAAGGTGTTTGGGTTGTCATGTTAGGGCCTTAACTTAAGAGATAGGAATGGCGTCAAGTCATTACTAACTCAAGCGTCTATCAGGGATATAAAAGTTGCATTGTACGCGTTTATCGGCAAAAAAGGTTGATAAACGCATTAAACATGATTTGATATCATCTTTAGTCATATTCAAGCGTGTAAGAGTGGTAATAATGGGGTAACAATTTATACTACGTTTTCAATACGCAGGTTTAGCTTAAGCTATTACTACTAGGGTTACTTTAACTATGATGCTGAATTTTAAACTGAAAATACAACTCGTCTTTATTGGTGTTTGCCTGATGGCTTTTTTGGCTGCGTGTGGTAGTCCATTGCCACGAACCGAAGATAAAACAAAATCTCCCTGGGCTAACTTTGATGAAGCGATGACGGCCTACGAAAAGGTCATACTGAATAAAAGTACCGTTGATGATCTTCGAGGGCTTGGTTTTGATCCTTACTCTACACCCAATGTAAAAATCCTCTCTTACCTAGACCTTATCCAACAATTTATGCCGACTAACTCGGTTACCTTAGATCAATTACCAAACAGTGTGCAAACTTGTTTGGCAAAACAAGAAGCATGTCTCGCCTATGAGGCGCACCCCGGTACCGTTAAAAGAAAACGTGTCGGGAGCGTTTTTTTAGATTTGCTCGGTTTTAAGCGAAAAACAATAGAAACAGGCTGGCGTTTTAACGCCCTTATCGTGTTGGATAACGGTGTGGCCGTGTATAAAATTTGGAGTGGGGTGCCGATAATCGATTCCGAAAAATCCCGCAAAAATCCCTTAGGTCCTTTTCAAGGTTCAGGTGGGTCGTTAGCTAGGGATGCGGCTGGTTTTTAATTGTACTAGCTTAACAACGAGGCTTGTGCGCCTCATAGTTACACAGGGCTTTCGCACTAAAAAGGCCAACCGAGAACGGTTGGCCTTTGATAGTTGGTGGTGGGACGGGACGCGGGTTCAAATTCCTGGAGGTCAGCCGGTAAATACACCTAAGCATTCCCGCTAATCAATCAGTGTTCCTACTCCTCACTAACCCTATGAAGCTTGATTTTTGTCGGAATAATGAGCGGTCATTTATGACACTTGGAAGGCAATGAGGAGAAAAAATGAACGGGGTATATACAAATCAACTTGCCATTCTTGTTTGAAAACGTAGTGGTCCCAAATCACTAAAACCTACTTTTGCCATGGCGCTAATGCCGTGATAGATTGAGTTAAGGTGCTGTTTGCGATGAGCTTTTAAACAGTTTGGCACGTAAGATTCATTTATAATTTTTCAGGTTATTCATCAATGAAAGTAGCCATCATCGGAGCTGGCATCGCCGGTCTTACTGCAGCACGCGAGCTAGCTAAGCGCGGGATCAACGTTCAGGTATTTGAAAAGTCGCGGGGTGTCGGTGGGCGCCTGGCGAACAAGCGTCTCGAATGGGGGAATATTGATATTGGCGCTCAGTATTTTACGGCTCGAGATGCGCGTTTTCAACAACAAGTTGACCAGTGGCAACAGGAAGGCATAGTGGCTCGCTGGCAATTTAATCCGTATTCCCTAACAGCGTCTGGTCTCACCACTCTACCTGATTCGACCCCTCGGTATGTCGGTACTCCGAAGATGAATAGTTTGGCCCATGCACTGGCACGGGATATTGATGTGGAATTTAAGACTCGCATTGTGGCTTTGGAACGAACAAGGGATGGCTGGGTTCTGTCTACCGCAGATGGCCTTACTGTGCAAGAGCGTTATGATTGGGTTGTACTGAGTTTGCCTGCCGAGCAAAGCAAAGCCTTGCTTACGGGTACAGCGATCGAAAATCAAATTCCTGAATACGTTCACGAGCCTTGCTGGGCACTGGCTCTGGCAACGCTGGGGGATGTTCCTGCAGAGATCCAAGGTGTTTTTGGCGACGAGGTTGTTTCCTGGTTATCCCGCTTATCCTCGCGTCCGCAACGACCTATTCAGAAAAAAGACTCACATCAAAAAGGCTCCGATACTTATGACGATCTGTGGATGTTGCATTTCTCCAGCGACTGGTCAACGATACATACAAAAGAATCTGAGGTTAATGTCACACAAGCCGGGTTTGAATGGTTGTCACGAGCATTGGAAAAGCATATCGACAAACCATTACAGGTCGTTCAAGATTTTAAGCATTACTGGCTTTATGCTCGGTTGAAAAATGGCAAAGCAATGTCATCAGTTATTGCTGATTGTTCAACGGGTATCGCCGTCATTGGCGCATGGTCAGCTGGTGGTCGAGTAGAGGGTGCTTACTTGTCCGCGCTTAACTTTGTTGATTATTTTTTTGAATAAAGATAATTAAATTTTTTGACTAAATGCCTCATAAGAAACGTCATTTACCCACCAAAATTTGCCTGGTCTGCGAGAGAAGTTTTACTTGGAGGAAAAATGGCGCAAAGATTGGACAGCAGTAAAATATTGCTCTAAGCGCTGTATCTCACAACGAAACCTTAAGAAGTGATGCGATAAAGAATGAAATTAAATAAAAAATATCACACGCTGCGTTTAATATTGGGTGACCAATTGAATGTTCACCACAGCTGGTTTAATAGCCCCGATGACAATGTTATTTACCTTATTGCTGAACTCAAACAAGAGACCGCTTACGTTAAGCATCATATCCAAAAGCTATGTGCTTTTTTTACAGCCATGGAGGTCTTTGCGAAAGAATTAGAGACGAAAGGCCACCACGTGTTACATCTCACCCTCGATGATACTGTCCAGTTCAAAACCCTAGACGAATTAATTGTATCGATCATTAGGCGCTTCTCTGCCAAAACGTTTGAATATCAGCGGCCCGATGAATACCGTCTGCTCCAGCAGTTAGAGAATTTAAAGATTCCAAATAATGTTAAAGGAGATGTTGTCGATAGCGAACATTTTCTAGTCCCTTTTGACGAAGTTTCGAATTATGTTAAAGCAATGCAGCACAACCGTATGGAAACTTTTTATCGAAAAATGCGTAAACGTTTCAACTTGTTAATGCATGGAGGTCAACCATTGGGAGGGAAATGGAATTACGATGGCGACAATAGGGAAAAAATAAAACCGAAGGATTTACAGGATATCCCTCAGCCGCTGCTATTTACCAATGATATTACTGATAAGCTGGAACGCACACATAAGCATAACATTCTCACATTGGGTCACTGCGATGATACCTTACTTTGGCCGGTATCTCGCGCGCAATCTTTGCAATTATTAAAACACTTTTGTGAGCATTGTTTGCCTTTGTTTGGACGCTTTCAGGATGCCATGACCTGCCAGCATTCCGAACAATGGACGCTGTATCACTCGCGTTTATCGTTTGCACTGAACAGTAAAATGCTGAGTCCTAGTGAAGTGATTAATTCAGCAATCGACGCTTACGAGCAATCCGATAGCCTCATCACTTTGCCACAAATTGAAGGGTTTGTTCGACAAATATTGGGCTGGCGAGAATATGTGCGCTGTGTGTACTGGGTGAATATGCCTCATTACCGCGAGCGTAATCAACTCAATGCCCAGCGCAATCTGCCTCAGTTTTTTTGGGATGGCAATACCAAAATGAACTGTATGAAGCAGGCCATCGATCAGTCGCTGACCTATGCCTATGCTCACCATATTCAAAGGCTCATGATCACCGGAAATTTTTGTTTGCTGACGGGTGTTCACCCTGGTCAAGTGGACGATTGGTATCTCGGTATTTATATCGATGCTATCGAGTGGGTTGAAATGCCGAATACCCGAGGTATGAGTCAGTTCGCTGATGGCGGCTGGGTAGCGACCAAGCCGTACTCTGCCGGCGGAAACTATGTGAATAAAATGAGTGATTATTGCAAAAGTTGTCATTACAAGGTTAAAGAAAAATCATCGGAAGATGCTTGCCCTCTGAATAGCCTTTATTGGCATTTTATGAATCAGCACCGCGATAAATTGGTTAATAATCCCCGTATTGGTATGGTCTATCGCAGCTGGGATAAGCAAAGCGAAGAGAGCCAGCAAGCCACATTGGCGAGAGCAAATTGGTGTTTGAAAAATTTGGAAGCGCTTTGAGTGAGTGGGTTGGAGTGAAGTATTTTGAGTGACGCTGAATGTAAACTGACGAAAGCGTAGTTAGACGATTTTGAATAACAGGGCTTCTTAATTCTAAAAATTGGCTGGTGGATGAAACACTTGTGGCTATTCAACAGTTAGCCTAGCATCATTGTAACAACCCCAGTTAACCCTGGGAATTGGAAGAGGATCTGGGTTATCCAGTTTCTCCTTCATCAACTCTCTACCATTAACTTTTTTGAGCTTCAGCTTTTATGGCCTCCATGGACTCTCGAATAGATTCAGCTTCCTGCGTCAACTCAGCATAGCGGCGAATATTGCCGTTGCGCTGTGTCTCCATCGCCTCCTTTAATTTGGCCTGATACTGTTTATCGAGTTTCTTAACGGGATCAGGCTTTAGCCATCCAAACATAGTCATTCACCTTTAAAAATACTAAGAATTAAGATCCAAAAGTAGTTTGTTTTAAACACTGCATTCATTGCACTGGTAACGTTTCTTGAAGCGTTGATCTGCCCAGCGGTTGTAAATTGAATCGGCAAGAGAACGAATAGGCCAAATTCTCAGAATTTTAAATAAGATGCCGTAGTGTGTAAGCGACCAGGCATAGACATTGGCATCCAGGCCCACTAGCCATTCTCCATTCGTTTTCCGCAGATGTAGTCGCTTCAATAAATTATCTTTACTGGGTAGGCCTTCATCATTTATCTGGTGAATATCGACAAAGTTTATGCCGTCATTACTCAAGCGTTTCAGTACTGAAATTTCTTTGCTGCATAAAGGACAACTGCCGTCATAGTAAAGAGAAGGATTCATAATCTAGCCTAAGTGCTCTTAAAGTGAAAATGTCTGAACATGAAAGTAACGAAACATGATTAATTAACCTGAGGCCACAGGTTCTTTCGTAGTGTATGGATGAGCCTCAGCACTCTCATGACTGTTGGTAAAACGCGATAGATCGCAAGAAATATAGACGTGAGTAAAGCTATTTGTAAAAATTGTTTCGGCAACAATCGTTTCGGAAAAAAATTAAGCGATAAACGGTTTTTAGCAAGCATAGTTTTCTCCCTTATTTATCCGCTCATTATTCATCAAGTACGGCTCTTAACGCTTTTTCAATTAAATAGCGGGCCTGATTTGTATAGGAATACACGCAAGCGTGAACCGCTGCCTGTTTCCAGTTTTCAGCCCCACAGGTTTGGCTGTACTCCTCGAAGGCGCTGAGGCGGCGAATTAAATCGGTCAAATGCGGTGGGCATTCGCAATTTAATTTAGTTGACAATGCTTCCGCATCGATCAGGGCTTGTTCGTCAAATTGTCGTGGCTGGCTATTTGGGAGTGAAATATCAAATGCTTTGCCGCTTTGGTCGAGGCTAGATAAATTCGCGGTTAACCTGAGTACTTTATTCACGGTCTCATCAATAAAGGATGGCTCAATATTACCCGGTAGTAGGATAATGCCTTGTTTCTCTAATACTTCGAGCACCTCCTGGTGAGAATACAAATACAAGACGACCACATGAATTTTTTGTTCACTGATTTTTTTGAATCGCTCGATATGCTTTTTGTTAAGGGCGCTTTGTTGCAGAATCAATAAATCTTTATCACCTAGCGCGCTGTCAACTAAGTCGGGATCAGATAGCCACTCTTCGCCTTCGATCTCTGAACAAGTGATAGCCAGCTTGGGGTAGCGCTTAATATGAGTTTTAAAATAACGACTCAAGCTGATGCCGACCACTTCAGTCTTTAGCGGATTACTTTTATTAACTATATCGTTACTATCATCACCGGTATCAAGCAGCAGGCTGGTGAGTGTCTTGGTCGGTAATTGGGCGATATCGCCAATGCGCATGCCCTTATCCATCAGCTTTTTGATCAGCCGCAGATGGTCAATGTCGGTTGCGGTATATTCTCGCTGTCCACCCGGGCTGCGTGTCGATGGGCCCAGCTGATAGCGACGTTCCCACATTCTCAGGGTGTTGGCATTGATACCGGTCATCCGCTCCACCACTCCGATACTCATTCTCGCTTGTTCCACGTAATGATCCTCTTTCACATTCTTTCCCTTTCGTTATAAGCATTAATGTTAGTCCGGAGTGACTAACTATTGTATAGGTATAAATGCTGTTTTGCTACGCAATTTTACCGATATGACGTATATTTAAATCAAATGTAGAGGTTAAGTAATGAAAATATAGACATAAATAGCGGTTACAGCGGAGAGTTGAACATTCAACGAATGTACCGGTGCTCTCGAACTCGATGCCCGAAGCCTTTATTCAGACGCTGAGATAGTCGGTGCTGAGTAAATGCCATCTGCTAATTGTAACCACACTCGGGTGATTTGCTGGCTCATACATTGGATTACACGCGGGTTAGGCTGATAACGGCATTTGGCTTGCTTGAGCGTACCGAGGAACCAAATTTGGCGCTCAAAGATAGCGAATGCTGGTAGAGCGATTGCTCTACAAACACTAACGATTTTAAATTTTTTACTGAAACCATGCACTAAAGAATAAGTGCTGTAAAAACCACTGAGGACATTATCATGAGATCATTCATTGTTAGCTGCTTTAATCTTGTTATGGATAATCGTTTTAACCCGCTTCGTCACTTGGATATGGCATCCCAGCACTACTTTATGCAAGTACTCGCTTGGATGTGGAGTATGATATTTTCACTGTCCTTCCTTTCTATTTTTCAGTTCCATGTTATGTGGCTAGCGCATGTGCTTATTACTGGGGGTTTCTTTGCAACTATTTCAGTGTTTAAGCATGCGGAATCACGCTCTGCAACAAGAGCTCCGGTTCAGAATCTTAGTCACGCTTCTAAGTGTGTATGGCAGATGGACCGAGAAGCCTAGAGAAAACCCTAACTAATAAAATCGAGGTTTATAATGAAATATTTTATAACGTTGACACTAACTATGATCGTTTCAATTTTGGCTCATGCACAGCCTGCTAAAGAAGCCAGTTGTCGGGTTTGTCATGGCGCTGGTGGTGCGGCACCTATAGCACCGAATTACCCGAAATTAAATGGGCAAAACAAGGCCTACCTTGTGAGCTCACTTAAAGCATATCGTGATGCACAACGTTCAGGTGGGCTGGCAGCGGTTATGGTCGCTCAGGCTGCTCAGTTGAGTGATGCTGATATTGAAGCGCTTGCCGCTTACTATTCGTCTCAAAAGTAAGTCATCGCAATAATAATGCTTCACATCAGGAGCTTGTCGAATGGTTGGCGCTCCTTGATGTCGTCGCTCATTAACCACTCAAAATAAAAATCTCTGATAAGAAGTAGATAAGTATGCCAAATCAAAATATTGTGGTCATCGGTGCCTCGGGTGGATTGGGCTCTGCCTTTGTTAACTTTTTCGCCGACAATCCTGGCAATAGAATTCATGCCTTTGCTCGCTCAGAAATAGAAAGTCAGTTAACCAATGTGAGCGTCGGCCGAATCGATTTTGCGGATGAAGCATCCATCCAGCACGCTGCGGAGCAAAGCGCACAAGAGGGGCCATTGGACTGTGTGATTGTTGCCACGGGAATACTTCATGACACAAATTTAATGCCCGAAAAGTCACTGCGCGACTTAAGTGTCGAAAAGTTTCAACGTAATCTTCTCGCTAATACCATTGGTCCGGCGCTCATTGCTAAGCACTTTTTGCCCAGGCTTCAACGTAAGCAGCGGTCGATATTTGCTGCACTGTCAGCACGTGTTGGCAGCATTGGCGATAATCACTTGGGGGGGTGGTATGCCTATCGAGCCTCCAAAGCGGCACTGAATATGCTCATCAAGACCGCCAGTATCGAGGTGGCTCGGCGACAGCCAAAAGCCATTATCGTGGGACTACACCCCGGCACAGTGGATACAAATTTATCGCAACCCTTTCAGCAGCGGGTTCCCAGTGAGAAACTATTTACCCCGGATTATTCAGTGAAAAAACTCAGCTCAGTGCTAGATGGGTTGTCTACAGAAGATAGCGGTAAAATATTTGCCTGGGATGGTAGTGAGATACCTTATTGAAGTTCGAAGAAAGTCATGCCTATTTTTATTCTCAGTGATGACAATGCGGGTGACCATAAAATTGGTGGAGACAGCCGTTGATAGTTTCAACACCTTAAACAAATAGCCTAAGAGGGGAGTTGCGCGTTTATCGAGGTGATGCACTAAAGATCCTTTGCTCCTTAGTGAAATAATATCCCAATTGTTCCGTGAGCTGGAGACTCATTGGCAAATCGGTAAAGTAGCGGCGCAATCCCGATTAAAAAAACTTATCGATCAGGGACTGGGGGATTACAAAGAGGGGCGTAACTTTTCTTACTATTTATAATTCTGAATTATTGCTTAACCTAAAGGCTTTCATTCCACTTAGTCTGCCAATTCTCCCTTCTCAACTCCTTGATTAGTCCGTTAGTAAGAGACTGATTTTAAAAACGTTTATTTTTTCTTAATGGACTTCGGGTATCACCAAAAATAGAGGGGCAGAGAGTATGTACGCTAAGCCGTCCTTAGCTTTGCCCCTGCAGGCGCAAAGCGGTACAAAATGTTTCAGGCATTTTGTTGGCAATTCAGAGAATATTCGCTTTAAACAGCCCGAGATTAAGAGGTGGTCGAAGCCCGTAAACACTTGCCCCATAAGACCTGTAGCGAGGGACGCAGGCATCGTCGCACCGGCATCCATGCCTCCTCGCGACATACATTCCTTCTGTGGAAATAAAAAAAGGTGAACTGAGATCAGTTCACCTTCTTCAATTGGTGGAGGCGGCGGGAATTGAACCCGCGTCCGCAAGCACTCCGCCCTCGGCTCTACATGCTTATCCTATAACTTTTGATTTAATTATTAGCTACCCGATAGGCTAGGAAGACCAATAACGATTTCGGTTAAGTTTTAGTATATCTGCCCCAAACAAGCGTCAATACGATCTTATGAGCTATGATGCCTGAGATGATCCGAAGATCGCTGGACGCATAAGCACGGCTCCAGTCAGACAGCAATCTACTGGTTCTTAAGCAGCGATTGCGTAGTTGTCGTCGTTTGCAACTATAATTTTTCAGATGTTTTACGAGATTCCTGAAAGCTCGGCATGCACCTAAGGTTTTGCTACTCACGTCGAAGCCAAGTCGCCCCCTTTGGTAATTGTTGGACACTATACCTGAGTAAAGGTTCGCACAACAGTAAATTAATGACGTTGGATAATTTAGGTAAAATTTAGCGTGCCATCTTTCGCTAGCTTGTTAATATTTAACGAGCGCTTTTGATAAAACGCTGCTTTTCACGTTGCCAGTCTTTTTCTTTCGAACTGGCGCGTTTATCGTGCAATTGTTTACCTTTAGCGGAACCAATTTCTAGTTTGACGCGGCCCTTCGACCAGTACATGGAAAGCGGCACGATGGTATAGCCTTTGCGTTCAACCAAGGCGACTAAGTTGATTAGCTCACGTCGGTTTAACAATAGCTTGCGTAGGCGAGTCTGTTCAGGGCTAATGTGTGTGGAGGCAGAAAGTAAGGGTGAGATATGCGCGCCGGATAACCATGCCTCTCCTTGTTTGATGATAATGTAACTTTCGGCCAATTGGACGCGGCCTTCACGAATGCTTTTAACTTCCCAACCTTCTAATACTAGACCTGCCTCAAAGCGTTGTTCGATAAAATAGTCATGCGTTGCTCTTTTATTGGAAGCAATGTGATTGCTGTTTGTTTTTTTCTTTTTTGATGTCATGGGCATATTCTATGCGAGCGACTGATTAGACGCTATAAAATAGCGTATTAACTTGGTTAATAATCCAACTTAGGTTAGTTTATTGTGGATAATAAAAGCACGATGGATACTATGAAAAAAACCTCACAACACGGGCAATGGTCATCGCGGATGGTCTTTATTTTGGCCGCTACCGGATCTGCAGTCGGTCTAGGTAATATTTGGAAATTCCCTTATATTGCGGGTGAAAATGGTGGTGGCGCATTTGTGCTGACCTATTTGTTGTGTATTTTAGTCATTGGCTTACCGATCATGATGGCTGAAATCATGTTAGGTCGTCGTGGACGGCAGAGTCCTATTAACACCATGCGTATTTTAGCGGCCGAGTCGAATGCGAGCGCCCTGTGGTCATGGTTGGGTTGGTTAGGCGTGGTTGCAGGGTTTTTGATTCTATCGTATTACAGTGTTATCGCCGGTTGGGCAATGGCTTATGTGGTGCGTGTTGCCTCAGGGGTTTTTGATGGTGCAACCGCTGATGGGGTGAGTCATATCTTTGGTGAATTTATCGCGGACCCTGAAAAATTATTGGCCTGGCATAGTTTGTTTATGATTATCACGATGCTGGTTGTGGCACGTGGTGTTAAAGGCCTTGAGCGAGCAGCTAAGTTTTTGATGCCAGCGTTAATTTTAATTTTAATTTTATTGGTAGGTTACTCGATGAATCAAGGGGCCTTTCAACAAGGGGTGTCATTCTTATTTAGTGCCGACTTTAGCAAAATCAACGCTGCTGGTGTGTTAACGGCAATGGGGCACGCCTTTTTTACCTTAAGTTTGGGTATGGGGGCAATTATGGTGTATGGCTCGTACTTGCCGGCACGTGTTTCAATTGGTTCGACCACAGTGATTATCGCATTAGCTGACACCGCGGTAGCCTTACTTGCCGGCTTAGCTATTTTCCCCATCGTTTTTGCGAACGGTTTAACACCAGCTAGTGGCCCTGGTTTAATCTTTCAAACGCTGCCGATTGCCTTTGGTCATATGGCTTATGGGGCATTTTTTGGCACCCTGTTTTTTCTATTGTTGGTGTTCGCCGCCTGGTCTTCCTCAATCTCCTTAATTGAACCGGCAGTAGCTTGGCTGGTGGAAAACAAGAAGATGAGCCGGATGCGCGCGTGTATCTGGGCAGGCTTATTAACTTGGCTGATTGGTATTGGTACCGTTTTATCGTTTAATTTGGCGGCTGACGTCACGATTTTTGGTCAAACCTTCTTCGATTTAATGGACTATTTAACGGCGAATATCATGTTGCCCTTGGGCGGTCTATGTATTGCCTTGTTTGCCGGTTGGGTGATGGCGGCAGACACAAGCGCTAGTGAATTGAATTTGCCGAATGATTATCTGTATAAGGCTTGGCGCTTTATTGTACGTTACGTATCGCCAGTAGCCGTTCTATTGGTATTTTTAAATGTTATTGGATTGATTTAACGGCATGCATAAAATTGAACGTAGTGCGCTGGTTAAACACTCAGCCCCGGATATGTATCAGCTAGTCAATGATGTTGCCTCATACCCGCAGTTTCTTAGCTGGTGCAAAACTAGTCGGGTAATAAGCGAAACGGACAATGAGATGCAGGCCGAGCTTGAAATTGCCTGGAAAGTGTTACACAAGGTGTTCAGCACACAAAACCAACTAGTTAAAGATGAAAGTATTCGTTTGAATTTATTATCAGGGCCTTTTAAATCGATGCACGGTGAGTGGCAATTTAAGCAGCTTCGGGAGAATGCCTGTAAAATAACCATGAATATCGAGTTTGAATTTAAAAGCTCAGTGAGTAATTTTGTCTTTAGTAGTATCTTTAACCAAATTTGTGGGTCGTTGATGGATGCCTTTATTAAACGGGCAGATAATATTTATGGATAACATTGAAGTCGCTTATGCGACACCTAAAAAACAATTAATTTTAACCCTAGCCTATCAAGATGGTGTGACTGTTCAAGCAGCGATACATGCATCAGGGATACTGGACCGATTTCCCGAGATTGATTTAGAAAAAAATTCAGTGGGTATTTTTAGTAAGCCTTGTAAATTAGATACGACCTTACGGAAAGGCGATCGCGTGGAAATATACCGTCCATTGATTGCTGATCCTAAAGAAGTTCGGCGTCAACGTGCGGAGGCAGGCAAAGTAACCAAAAAGGGTGCGCGTTCAGTTAATGAATAAAATGGCTTGAAATAACAAAGAAATCAATTATATTAACCAGTATGACATTTGATAATTCAAATAAGGCGTTTAATACCTCATCGTTTAATATCTCATTAAGTGGGGCGCTTGCACGTGCTGCGAGCAGTCAGCCAATCACCGTTCTTTGTTGTCTCCGACTGCTGCTTCGCAGCTAAATACTTATACAACCTGGCGAGGTCATACGCGACCATAAACTAATACAATAAACAGGTCATTATCCATGACAGTTGGAGTTTGAAATGAACAAAGAAAAACTAATAATATTTGATACCACCTTACGTGATGGCGAGCAAAGCCCGGGCGCAGCAATGACGCCTGATGAAAAATTACGCATAGCCAAAGCCTTAGAACGAATGAAAGTCGACGTGATTGAAGCGGGCTTCCCAGCGTCCAGTGAGGGTGATTTTATCGCTGTGCGAGACATCGCTAGGGCAGTTAAAGATAGCGTTGTTTGCGGTCTTGCACGGGCCAATGATTTTGATATCACACGCGCCGGTGAGGCTCTAAAAGACGCGAGTGCGTCGCGCATCCACACCTTTATTGCGACCTCGCCGTTACATATGCGTGAAAAGTTGCAGATGACACCGGACCAAGTGGTTGAGCAGGCGGTTAAATCGGTTAAGCTTGCGCGCCAGTATACCAATGATGTTGAATTTTCACCGGAAGACGCAGGCCGCTCAGAGCTTGATTTTTTGTGTCGGATTATTGAAGCGGCGATTAAAGCCGGTGCGACGACCATTAATATCCCTGATACGGTGGGCTATAACTTACCGCAACAATACGGCAATACGATCAAGCAACTGATTGAACGGGTACCTAACTCGGATCAAGCAATTTTTTCCACCCATTGCCACGATGATTTAGGTTTGGCCGTGGCTAATTCATTGGCGGGTGTTATGAATGGTGCGCGCCAAGTTGAGTGTTCGATCAATGGTTTGGGTGAACGAGCCGGTAATGCGGCGCTTGAAGAAATTGTGATGGCGGTGCGAACGCGACAAGACTTATTGCCTTGTGACGTGGGTTTAGATACCACTCAAATCATGACCTGTTCAAGACTGGTGTCAGGCATTACAGGGTTTGCGGTGCAACCGAATAAAGCCATTGTTGGTGCTAATGCCTTTGCTCACGAGTCTGGAATTCATCAGGATGGTGTTTTAAAAGCGCGTGAAACTTATGAAATCATGCGTGCTGAAGACGTAGGGCTTAGCTCTAACCGTTTGGTGTTGGGTAAGTTGTCTGGCCGCAGCGCGTTTAGAAACCGCCTTGACGAGCTTAATATTACAATTGATAGTGAACAAGAGCTTAATAAAGCGTTTCGTAAGTTTAAAGACTTGGCCGACAAAAAATCTGAAATTTTTGACGAAGATATCCAAGCCTTATTATCCGACTTTAAGATAGAAGAAAGTTTGGATGAAATGGTTAAGTTGGTGTCTATTAAAGCCTGTTCTGAAACCGGTGAGGTGCCTCAGTCTCATATCACTTTGATGGTTGATGACGAAGAAAAATCAGCCAGCAGCGACGGGGGTGGACCGGTGGATGCTAGCTTTAAGGCAATCGAAAAAATCATCGCTAGCCAAGCTAATTTGCAGCTGTATTCGGTGAGTAATGTAACTCAAGGTACCGATTCACTCGGTGAGGTGGCTGTTCGTTTGGAACGAGCAGGGCGTATCGTTAACGGCCATGGGGCAGATACCGATATTGTAGTAGCCTCGGCCAAGGCTTATATTAATGCTTTAAATCGATTACTGTCACCGACTAAACGGGTTCATCCACAAGCGTTTGATGGTATTTAACTGAACCGAATGAGAAGAGCCCGATTGAGTTCGGGCTTTTTTTTGTTTGCTATTTGACAGGGTCGTTTTCAGACAATAAAAAATGCGCCCTTGCCAAGGCAATAGGCTGTTGATCGTTATCTTGCCACGTTTTGATATTGCATAAGGCAATCCGACGGCCTAAACGGATAATCTCGCATTGTGAGTAGCTGCACTCGGAACGTCCAGGTAGCAGGTAATCGATCGAAAAATCAATGATTTTAGGAATGGTGACGAGTTCAATTTGCCAGAGCAAATGAAACAGCGCGGCGTTTTCCATAAAGCCTGCGATAGCCCCGCCGTGTAAGGCAGGAATAGCAGGGTTGCCAACGTTGCTTTGTTTAAAGGGGAGGCTGGATATGATGTTGCCGTTGACCAGCTTCGTTTGAACGCCGATAAAATTAGCATAAGGAATTAATTCCACTAAAGCGGCATCGTCCTGGTTTTCTTTTATGGCGTTAATTTTTTCAACTAAGTTCATTGTTTAGCCCACAGGGAACGCTTTATTAGATCGCATAAACGTAGCAAGCGCGGTGGCGATAGGTTTTTTACTATCTGTTGTAAAGACAGTGACACGACTAAAGGCGATAGAGTGCGTCATCTGGTAGCATTCTGCCACGGCGTATACGTCTTCGCCCGTTGCTGCAGGGCGACTGTAATCCACCCTTAAGTCGAGGGTAGCTAGAGCACGTAGGTTGTCCTGAGCTTGAAAAACCGATGCGCCACTGGCGGTATCAATTAAGGTGGTTATCGCGCCACCATGAATGACGCGGCTGATTGGGTCGCCAATAATCGCATCATTAAAAGGGAGTTTTAAGGTTACCGTGTTTTTTTCGGCGCTAACCAGTTGTATGCCAAGTTGTTTGGCATGCGGAGTTTGGTTCATCTTCTCTAAAAACGGATGGACCGGCATGTTAGTTTTTATCTTGGTCCCCAATCCCAATGGAACGTAGTGTTCTTTCAATAAAGCCAATTTCTCTTTTCTCGCGTTTAGGCACGTCAACCACTTCGGTGTTTATTGTCATGGGTTTAAACTCATTGCTGGGCTTAAAATTACCTTTGAGGTTGGCTAGTTTATCGCCATCAAAAATCACCGTAATACGCTCTCTTTCTTTTTCTTTACCGGCTTGGCTTAATGTATAAAAATAGTCCCAACGATTAGGGTGAAAGGGGTCTACTAATAACGGTGTACCGAGTAAAAATTTAACTTGACGTTTGTCCATGCCGGGTCGTAATTGGTCGACCATTTCTTGGCTTACCACGTTACCCTGTTTGACGTTTATCTTATACACACCGGGTAAATTGTCGGCAACCCCGACCATTTTTTCATTGAGTTCTTTAGCCGTTGCGCAAGCAATAAGCTGTGTGACAGGTAAAATAATTATAATTAGAATGAGAAGCTTTCGCATTTAGGTTCTTCTGTGTATGATTGGAAGCTTGAAATGATACCCTATATTATTATTTATTCCACCCTATTTTGAGGTACTAATGGAGTCCAAAGACATACGAGAAGCAGGTCTAAAAGTGACCTTGCCGCGTTTAAAAATTTTGAGCATGTTGGAAAGTGCTCAAAATAGGCACTTATCGGCCGAGGATATGTATAAAGCTTTATTAGAGGGTGGTGAAGAAATTGGCTTGGCGACTGTATACCGCGTGTTAACTCAGTTTGAGACGGCTGGGCTCGTTAGTCGGCACCATTTTGAAGGGGGGAATTCGGTTTTTGAGTTGAATCAGGGTGAACATCACGACCATATCTTGTGCGTTAAATGTGGCCGAGTCGATGAGTTTGTGGATGAGCTTATTGAGCAAAGACAGCGAGCGATAGCAGAAAAAATGAACTATCAAATGACGGATCATAGTTTGTATATTTACGGCGTTTGTTCTGCTTGTATAAAATCTAATTAAGGCGAGATTCGCCAAGCATTTCTTGCGCATGTGCTAAGGTCTTTTCAGATATCTGAACCCCGCCTAGCATCCGAGCAACTTCATTAATGCGCTCATCTAGTTCGAGTGATCGTATGTCAGTTTTTGTTTGCTGTTGCTCCTTATGTTTACTAACCAATAAGTGATGGTGCCCTTGAGATGCAACCTGAGGCAAATGCGTGACGCATATAACTTGTCGATTGATGGCGATATCACGCAAGCAAATACCGACTGTTTCAGCAACGCCGCCGCCAATTCCAGCATCAACCTCATCAAATACTAAAGTAGGGGTCGTGTTGCTTTGTGACGTGACGACTTGAATGGCGAGGCTGATGCGGGAAAGTTCACCGCCAGAGGCCACTTTATTAAGTGCGGAGGGGGGCATGCCCGGGTTAGTGGTCACCATAAAGGCGATCTCATCAAAGCCATTTTTTGTGGGTTGTGCTTGCGGATTATACGTTACCAAAATTTCTATTTTACCGTCAGGCAGACCCAGTGTTCTTAATGTTTTTGTAATGCTGTGGGCGAGCGCTGTGGCCGTATTTGCACGGTGCTGGTGTAAGGATTTTGCGGTGTCTACATACTGCGCTAAGGCGTTATCTATTTCAATTTGAATACGGCTTAATCGTTCGTCACGCTGTTCTAGCGCTTGGTAACGGGCGAGCAGTTGCTGGTAAGTGTCGGCAAGTTGTTGTGGTTCGATATGCAGTTTTCGCGCTAAATCATGTGCGGTGCTTAATTGCTTGTCCAGACTGTATAAAAGCTCAGGGTCATCGTCTAGCTGGTCGACTTTGTGGCGTAACTCGCGACTGGCTTCTTGAATTTGAATAAGGGCTTCTTTAATTTGTTCGCTGACCTCGCTAAAATCAGCCGACAGCTCGCTAAGAAGCTCTAAATCTGACACAGAATGACTTAATTGAGTGTGGATGGACTCGTGATCGCTTTCATACAGCGTATTTATTTGTTTTTCGCTAAGGGTGATGATCTTATTTATGTTGGCAGTTAGGGCGTGCTTTTCAACCAATTCGTCGTAATCAAGATCAAGTAAATCGCTTTGCTGCAACTCTTCTAGTTGATATTTAAGGAGTTGTTTTTCTTTCTCGTTGTCACTATTACCATCGGTTAGATCAAGTAACTCATCATTCAATCGTTTCCACTGTTGGTAAAGTTTTGTGCAGGCTTCAAGCAGCGTTTGGTCGTCCAATTGTGCATCGAGTAGCTGCCTTTGTTTATGGTTTTGCAGTAAATCCAAGTGTGCGTGCTGGCCATGGACGCTGATTAAGTGCTCGGCCAATTCTTGCAGTGTTTTTAAAGTGACTGCTTGGCCATTAATGAAGGCTCTAGATCGACCATCGGCGTTTACTGTGCGCCGTATCAAACAATCCAGTGGCTCGTCGATGTCATTGCGTTGCAGCCAGTTTTGTACCTGAGGCATCTGACAAATATCGAAATCTAACGTAATGTCTGCTTTGTCGACCCCTGGTCGTAATAGGCTTGCATCTGCGCGATCACCCAGGCAGAGCTTCATGGCGGTAAGTAAGATGGACTTACCCGCGCCCGTTTCTCCGGTCAATACGGTCATGCCTTGGTTTAACTCAAGGCTTAGCTTGTCGACGACGGCAAGCCCTTTTATGTCGATGGTCTTTAACATAGGCGGCTAAGCTTGTGGACTTCTACTCCAGCCCAATTTTGCTCGTAAAATATTAAAAAAGTCATGATCGGTTGGGTGTAATAAACTGATTTTGTTATCGAATCGGCGGATGTTAATAAAGTCTTCTTCTAATAAGTCTGGAAGAATAACGTTATCACAGGTTAGCTGCGCTCGGTGCTTATCACGTTGACTAAACTTTATTCCGATTAAACTTTTGCCATCAACGACTATCGGTCTGTTGCTTAAAGTGTGCGGGTTAATGGGGACTAACACCATTGCGTCAAGCGATGGGTGCATCAATGGGCCGCCACCCGATAAAGCATAAGCGGTTGAACCTGTTGGTGTGGCTATAATTAAGCCATCTGAGCGCTGCGCATTGACGAATTTGTCGTCAACGTAGGTCTCTATATCAATCAATCCGGGTGATTTTAAACGATGAAGAGCGACCTCGTTAAACGCCGATTGTTCGTGAATAACAGTCTGCTCACGAATGATTTGAGTGTTTAAAATAATACGTTCTTCTTTGCGGTATTGGCCCTCGAGTACCTGCTTTAGTTTGCTGCTGATATCTTCGGGTGAGATGTCAACTAAAAAACCAAGTCGCCCCAGGTTGATGCCGATCAAAGGCACCTGTTGATTGACTAAGGCCCTAGCGGCTGATAATAAGGTACCGTCGCCACCGATTGACATCACTAAATCGCAGTGTTCAGCGAGCTCATCTATATGAATGATTTGTTCGCTTGAAAACTCTATATGACGAGCTGTTTCATGGTCGACATAGACGCTGACGCCAAATTGTTTGAGTAATTTATGAAGAATCAGAAGGGTCGGTGTTATGTCGGTCGCGTCCGGTTTGCAGATCAGTCCGATGCGTTTAAATTTGGTGTTCATAAGTCCCCTTAGTTTGACGACAAAATTTTACACCAGGTAAGGTCTTTTGCGCTGACATTAATAAATATAACTTCAATCGTGTTTTTTAGCGCTCTGACTTGTTGAGTGCCGAAAATAGTCATAATATAAACGTTATGCATAGGCTAAACCAAGAACTTAATGAACGTTCTCGACAGTTATTGAAATTGTTGGTCGAACGTTATATATCGGATGGGCAACCTGTAGGCTCGGCCTCGCTATCGCGTGATAAAAGTTTAGGGGTTAGTTCTGCGACTATTCGGCATGTGATGGCGGATTTAGAAAACTTAGGCCTGATACATTCACCACATACCTCGGCTGGGCGAATCCCTACAAATAAGGGTTACCGTTTTTTTGTGGATTCACTGCTAACGGTCCAACAACCCGAGCAGCAATTGCTAAAACAGCTAAAAATTAATGTCGGGCAACAGCAAGGACGCAGCCAAGTCATTGCTTCGGCTTCGCAGTTGTTGTCTGGCATCACGCACCTCGCTGGTGTGGTCAGTTTGCCTAAGCGTGAGGCGGCGAGCTTTCGACAAATCGAGCTTATGCCATTATCAAAAAGCCGCGTGTTGGTTATCCTTGTGACCAATGACGATGAAGTCCATAACAAGGTGATCCAGACGCCCCGAGAATTTACACCGTCTGAATTGCAATGCGCGGCGAATTATTTAAACTCATTATTTGGCGGGCAAAGCTTACGCCAAGTAAAAACGATCATTGCGCAAGAAATGTCCGAAACGCGTCAGCAAATGAATCAAATGATGATTGACGCAATCAATCTCGCTCATCAAAGTGTGGGTGATGATTTGCAGTCAGACGACCTTGTATTATCGGGCGCTACTAATTTAATGGACTTTCAGGAGCTAAGTGATATCAGTAATATGCGTCACTTATTCGATGCCTTCAGTCAAAAACAAGAGATTATTCAACTGTTAGACCGTTGTATGCAGGCAGAAGGTGTGCAAATTTTTATTGGCGATGAATCAGGCTACCAGGTATTTGGTGACTGCAGCTTAGTAACAGCCCCATACACCGTTGATAACGAAACAGTTGGTGTGTTGGGTGTGATAGGGCCCACTCGGATGGCGTATGACAAGGTGATACCCATGGTTGATATTACGGCAAAAGTTTTGGGCGAAGCCTTGAAATCGTAAAATAAAACACCATCTAGCTAAATAATCACGCCGTTTTGCTTTGTAAGTCAAACAACGGCACGACAGTAAATTTCTATAAAACATTAAAGAGGGCAAATGTATGGGATCTGAAGATCAGACAGACCAGCAACAGACACAACAGTCGAGTATTGATAACGAAGAGGGCTTGGTCGAGGGTGGAATCGATGAGATTACAGTCGAAGAAGGTGAAGTAACGGAGCAAGATTTGCAAGCTAGTTTAGAGGCTGCCAATGCACGTGCAGATGAAAATTGGGAAAAACTATTGCTTGCAACCGCAGAAGTCGAAAATATTCGCCGCCGTACACAAAAAGACATTGAAAAAGCACACCGTTTTTCAGTTGAAAAGTTTGCCAAAGATTTATTGCCAGTCCTCGATAGTTTGGAAATGGGTTTGGCAGCGAGTGAAGGCGTCGCCGGAGATGTGGCTGCTATTAGGGATGGCATGGAGTTAACCCATAAACAATTGATTTCAGCATTACAAAAATCCGGTGTGGATGTTGTGGACCCTGAAGGCCAGACATTTAACCCAGACTTGCATCAAGCGATGTCGGTCGTGCCGAGTCCAGATCATGAGCCAAACACAGTGATGCAAGTTTTTCAAAAAGGTTATACCTTGAGTGGCCGTTTATTACGCCCTGCAATGGTCATCGTTTCACAAGCCACACCACCCGCAGGAACGAAGAAAATCGACGAACAGGCTTGAATAATGAATTCAACGCCCCATATCGTAACTATCAACAACTAATGATTAAATTTTGGAGACAATCACATGGCTAAAATTATTGGCATAGATCTAGGAACAACTAACTCGTGCGTCGCTGTACTCGACGGTGGCACAGCTAAAGTACTTGAAAATAGCGAAGGTGCTAGAACCACGCCTTCTATCGTTGCGTTTACAACTGAGGGCGACGTATTAGTTGGTCAATCAGCTAAGCGACAAGCAGTGACCAACCCGGCAAATACTGTTTTCGCATCAAAACGCCTAATCGGCCGTAAGTTTACGGACGATGTTGTACAAAAAGACGTAAGCATGGTGCCGTATAAAATCTTAAAAGCTGATAACGGCGATGCTTGGATAGAAGCCCAAGGCAAAAAATTGGCACCGCCTGAAATTGCCGCGCGTATTCTAATGAAACTTAAAAAAGACGCAGAAGCGTATTTGGGCGAAACAGTAACTGAAGCAGTGATTACTGTCCCGGCCTACTTTAATGACTCGCAACGCCAAGCGACTAAGGATGCTGGCAAAATTGCGGGCCTAGAAGTTAAACGTATCATTAACGAACCAACGGCTGCAGCATTGGCCTATGGCATGGATAAAAAAGCAGGCGACAGAACCATCGCCGTTTACGATTTAGGTGGTGGTACGTTTGACGTTTCTATTATCGAAATTGCAGAAGTTGATGGTGAGCATCAGTTTGAAGTGTTGTCGACCAATGGTGATACGTTCCTAGGTGGTGAAGATTTTGATATGCGTATTATTGATTTCTTAGCCGATGAGTTTAAGAAAGAAAACTCAGTTGATCTGCATAATGACCCATTAGCGCTGCAACGTTTAAAAGAAGCAGCCGAAAAGGCCAAAATAGAGTTGTCTTCTAACCAGCAAACGGATGTGAATTTGCCCTACATCACAGCGGATGCAACAGGCCCTAAACATTTGAATGTTAAATTGACACGTGCCAAATTAGAATCGCTCGTTGACGAATTGGTGCAACGAACGGTTGCACCGTGTGAAATGGCGATTAAAGATGCTGGTTTATCGACCGCTGAAATTGACGATGTGATCTTGGTTGGTGGGCAAACACGTATGCCGTTAGTACAATCAGTTGTCGCTAAACTGTTTGGTAAAGAGCCGCGTAAAGACGTTAACCCAGATGAAGCAGTTGCCGTTGGTGCGGCGATTCAAGCGGGTGTTTTAGCCGGTGATGTTAAAGACGTGCTACTGCTTGATGTAACGCCGTTATCACTCGGTATCGAAACCATGGGCGGGGTGATGACTAAATTGATCGAAAAAAACACCACGGTTCCAACCAAGGCTGCGCAAACGTTCTCAACCGCTGATGATAATCAAACGGCTGTTACTGTGCATGTAATGCAAGGTGAGCGTGAAATGGCCTCAGGGAATAAATCATTAGGCCGTTTTGATCTGCAAGATATTCCACCGGCACGCCGTGGCACGCCTCAAATCGAGGTATCTTTTGACATAGACGCGAACGGTATTTTAAACGTATCGGCAAAAGATAAAGCAACGGGTAAAGAACAATCTATCGTCATTAAAGCGTCCAGTGGTTTATCCGATGAAGAAGTCGAGCAAATGATCAAAGACGCCGAAATTCATGCCGATGAAGATAAAAAGTTGCATGAACTAGTGACCGCTAGAAACCAAGCAGATGGCATGATTCACGCAACCGAAAAAACGCTTGAAGACATGGCGGATAAAGTTGATGAAAACGAAAAAGCTGAGATTGAAACAGCAATGGAATCCCTTAAAGAAGCGATTAAAGGTGATGACAAGGCGTTGATTGATGAAAAAACCGAAGCATTAACGGCATTGTCTGGTAAATTAGCTGAAAAAATGTATGCTGACGCGGGTGCCGCCGAAGGCGAAACAAGCGCTGACACTCAAGAATCAGACTCTAATGCGAAGCAAGATGACGTTGTTGATGCTGAATTTGAAGAAGTTAAAGACGATAAAAAGTAAACACGGCAGCTTTTTTACACATTAAACCCCAGCCCGTTTTGGGCTGCGACATGGCCGCCGATTTATCGGTGGCTTTGACGTATTCAAGATTTGAGAATTATGGAAAAAGAAGATTTTTATAAAGTATTAGAAGTTTCTCGTAATGCCAGTGAGCGCGAAATTAAAAAAGCCTACCGTCGCTTGGCGATGAAATATCACCCCGATAGAAATTCGAATGATGCTAATTCTGAAGAACGGTTTAAGGTTATCCAAGAAGCCTACGTCGTACTGAGTGACGAGCAAAAACGTGCGGCGTATGATCAATTTGGACACGCGGGGGTCGATCAATCGAGAGGCGGCGGTTATAGCGACGACTCCTTTAGTGATGTCTTTGGTGATGTGTTCGGTGATATATTTGGCCGCAGCGGTGGTGGTGGAGGTCGTCGCAGCCAAGTAACGCGTGGCGCAGACTTGCGTTATAACTTTGAAATGACCCTTGAAAATGCGGTCTCTGGTATGGAGACAAAAATTAAAATCCCTACCTCGGTCAGTTGTAGCGGATGTAAAGGTTCGGGTTCTAAGACAGGTGCCACGGCTATTTGTACAACCTGTGCAGGTCATGGTCAGGTTCGTATGCAGCAAGGGATGTTTTCCGTACAGCAAACCTGCCCAACGTGTCGTGGGGGCGGTTCGGTTATTAAAGACCCTTGTGGTCAATGCCGTGGTACAGGTAAAACGAAAGAGCAAAAGACCTTGTCGGTTAAAATTCCTGCTGGTGTGGACACCGGTGACCGCATTCGCTTAGGTGGTGAAGGTGAGGCGGGTGATCACGGCGGTCCAGCGGGTGATTTGTATGTACAAGTGAGTGTTCGGGATCACGCTATTTTTACCCGCGATGGTGCTGATTTATACTGTGAAATGCCAATAAGCTTTGCTGTGGCTGCCCTGGGTGGAGAGTTGGAAGTACCTACCTTATCTGGAAAAGTGAAATTAAAGATACCGGCTGAGACACAAACAGGCAAAATGTTCAGATTACGGGGCAAAGGCGTTAAACCCGTTCGAGGCGGAGCAGTGGGTGACCTCATGTGTCGTGTTAATGTCGAAACACCGGTTAATTTAACCTCTGAGCAAAAGCATTTGATTGAACAACTCGAAACATCATTTAAGACCGGCGGTACACACCATAATCCGCAAGAACATTCTTGGCTTGATGGGGTTAAAAGTTTTATCGATAAAATTAAGTCTTAATACGGAGATCATAATGGCAAATATCGCAATATCAGGCGCTAGTGGGCGTATGGGGCTTAATTTAATTAAGGCTTGCTTGCTGAACCCATCAGCCTCACTAGGTGCAGCCATTGAGCATAAGGATGCTGCATCCTTAGGTAAAGACGTGGGTGATATAGCCGGCCTAGACGCGCAAGGTTTACAAGTAAGCGCGGATTTACAGTCTCAGCTGCCCAATGTTGATGTATTGGTCGATTTTACACGCCCCGATGCATGTATACAGAAATTGGCTCTGTGCGAAGCTAACAATAAAGCCATGGTGATTGGCACCACAGGTTTTAGCAATGAGCAAAAGGCGCTTATCGAAAAAGCGTCTAGATCTATTCCGATTGTGTTTTCACCCAATATGGGTATTGGTGTTAATGTCACGCTAAAGCTGCTTGAATTGGCAGCCAAAGCAATCGGTGACTCGGTTGATATTGAAGTTATTGAGTCGCATCACCGACATAAGGTTGATGCACCGTCGGGTACGGCGCTGCGTATGGGTGAAGTGGTCGCTGAAGCCATGGGTAAGCGGCTTGATGAATGCGCTGTCTATGCCCGTGAGGGTATTACGGGTGAGCGGGTAGCCGGGACGATTGGCTTTTCGACGATCAGAGCGGGTGATATCGTAGGTGAGCATACGGTCATGTTTGCCGATGAAGGTGAGCGCATCGAAATTAGCCATAAAGCAACTAGCCGCATGACATTTGCTACCGGTGCAATACGAGCAGCGTGCTGGGTCGCGGCACAACCGGCTGGTTTGTACGATATGCAGGATGTTCTTGGCTTGAAAGAATAAATGCCACTAGCACAGTTGGTATTTTCTGTTAATATCCTATTTTAGAGCGTTGTTTGTTGGTCTAATTAAGCGGCCAACAAACAGTGTCAGACGGTCGTTCTCTGTTAACAGAAGCTTTAAATAAAGCGCTACGCAATAGATAAAAGATACTAAAAATATCTGGGCTAGTAAACGTTAATAACGAGGCCGAGCAAAACAAAAAAGCAACCAACACGGTAACACTATGTCAAAAAATATAAAAAAATACGTGCTAATAGGCGCAGGTCCTGCCTCAGTTAGAGCTGCTGAAACACTTCGTAAAGCGGATGCTGATTGCTCAATAACGATGATAGGCCTAGAAGCCGAGTCACCGTATTCACGGATGGCTTTACCGTACTATCTAAGTGGCATGATCAAAGACACAGGGACTCACTTACGAAAAACGGATGGTCATTTCGAAGGTTTGCGAATAAACCACATCCAGGCCAAAGTAGAAAAGGTGGACTCTAGCCATAATCAAGTAACGCTTGATAATGGCGATGTATACGACTACGACAAATTAATGATTGCCACGGGTTCACGGCCAGCAAAATCCCCATTCCCCGGGGCTGATAATAAAGGCGTGCTTAACTGTTGGACTTTAGCCGACGGTAGAAAAATTCTGGACACCATAAAGCCCGGTTCAAAAGTAGCCTTATTAGGGGCAGGTTTTGTAGCCTCAATTATCGTTGAAGCGATGCTAAAGCGTAAAGTTGATTTGACCGTTATGCTCGGACGTACTGGCTTTATGGTCAGCCGGATGATGGATGAAACTGCGGGTAAAATGATCCAGTCTTGGTGTGAGAGTAAAGGTGTGTCAATGATACTGCCTAGTAGCATTAAGTCGATAGAGCCAGGTCCTGCATTAAAAAGAGATGACGACAGCTTGACTGAGTTTGACCTGATTATTGTAGCGACAGGGGTGTATTCAAATATTGAATTCTTAGAAGGCAGTGGGATAAAAACGGATAACGGTATTTTGGTTGATGCTAGCTTAAGGACCAATGTTGATAATATCTACGCGGCCGGTGATGTTGCCCAAGGTGTTGATTTTTCAACGGGCGGACAAGCGGTGCATGCCATTCAGCCTACTGCCGTTGACCATGGTCGAATCGCGGCGGTTAATATGATGGGCGGATCGGCTAAATATAAAGGCAGCTTGAGTATGAACGTGTTGGATACAGCGGGCTTGGTGTCGACCTCCTTTGGTAGTTGGGGGGGCGTTGAAGGCGGTGAAACAGCGACCTTACTCGATAAAGAGGGTTATAAATACGTTCGTTTAAACTTTAAAGATGACTTGTTGGTAGGTGCTATCACCGTAGGGCGTACAGATTTTATTGGTGTGATGCGTGGGTTGATCCAGTCAGAAGTGCATTTAGGTGATTGGAAAGAAAAGTTGATTGAAGACCCAACGCTAGTGATGAATGCTTATCTGGCTAAATCCTTGGACGTTGCCTAATTAAAAGCGTTAAATTTGCGCGTGTTGGATTGGACAGGATGGTACTAAATCCAGTAAAATTCACAGTCATACATATTAACAATCAAAACGGGTAGTGCCAGCTAGGCTCTTCCCGTTTTGCATATCTAAAGGTGGTGTAATTTGTCTGATATAGCGATATTGGTTCTCGAAGACGGTAGTGTCTTCCCAGGTATATCCATTGGCGCCCAAGGGCTGACCACGGGTGAAGTCGTTTTTAATACCTCGATGACGGGTTACCAAGAAATATTAACCGATCCGTCGTACTCTCATCAAATAGTCACATTAACATACCCGCATATCGGCAACGTTGGTGTAAATGAGGAAGACGAAGAATCGACAGCGATTCATGCGCGAGGCTTAGTGATTAGGGATTTGCCTATGGTGGCCAGTAATTGGCGCTCAACGGAATCTTTAAGTGATTACTTGCAACGCCACCATGTTGTGGCTATCGCGGATATAGACACCCGAAAGTTAACCCGCTTGTTGCGTGAAAAAGGCGCACAACGTGGTTGTATCATTGCCGGCCCAGAGGTTGATCAAGCCCTAGCGCTGGAAACAGCTAAAGAGGCGCCGTCGTTAAAAGGCTTGGATCTGGCGCAACTTGTCACAACAAAGAAGGCCTACCCATGGACTTCATCGATTTGGCAGCATAAAAACCAACTACCTAAAGCAGACAATAAACAGGCTTATAAAGTAGTGGCTTATGATTTTGGTGTGAAGCGTAATATTTTAAACTTATTGGTCGAAGCAGGGTGTAGCGTTCAAGTCGTGCCGGCTAAAACACCGGCAGCTGAGGTGTTAGCCATGTCACCGGACGGTGTGTTTTTATCTAATGGTCCAGGTGATCCTGAACCCTGTGATTATGCAATTACAGCCATTCAGGAAATTTTAGCGCAAAAAACCCCCGTATTCGGTATCTGCTTGGGTCATCAATTATTGGCTCTAGCGAGTGGCGCGAAAACAATAAAAATGAAGTTTGGTCACCACGGTGCTAACCACCCAGTACAAGATTTGGCGAGCAAGCGGGTGTTCATTACCAGCCAAAACCACGGTTTTGCCGTGGATAGCGCAAGCTTACCGGCTAATTTGAAAGCAACACATGTCTCTTTGTTTGATCAAAGCTTGCAAGGAATAGAGCGCACCGACTGCCCAGCATTTAGCTTTCAAGGTCATCCAGAAGCTAGCCCGGGGCCGCAAGATATTGTGTGCTTATTTGAACAATTCACGGCGATGATGCAATCGCATAAAAAATTATAAAAGACGACTATGCCAAAAAGAACCGACATTAAATCAATATTATTGATAGGCGCAGGCCCGATTGTCATTGGTCAAGCGTGCGAGTTTGATTATTCCGGAACTCAGGCGTGTAAAGCCTTAAGAGAAGAGGGTTACCGAGTTATTCTGGTAAACTCCAATCCTGCTACGATTATGACCGACCCGGAAACGGCGGATGCTATTTATATCGAACCGGTGGACTGGCAAACGGTTGAAAAAATCATCGAAAAAGAAAAGCCGGACGCAATATTACCAACGATGGGTGGGCAGACAGCACTCAATTGTGCGCTTAATTTAGATAAGCATGGGGTGTTAAAAAAACATAATGTCGAACTAATAGGCGCATCAAAAGAAGCCATTGATAAGGCAGAAGACCGCGACCTATTTAAGCAAGCGATGACTAAGATTGGGTTGGCAACGCCACGTTCTTTTGTCGCCCATAATATGGATGAGGCTTTCAAAGCTCTAGAGGACATTGGATACCCAACGATCATTCGACCCTCTTTTACTATGGGCGGTAGTGGTGGCGGGATTTCCTATAACCGTGAGGAGTTCGTCGAAATTTGTACCCGTGGTTTGGACTTATCGCCAACCAATGAACTGCTGATTGAAGAGTCAGTATTGGGTTGGAAAGAATATGAAATGGAAGTGGTGCGCGACCATAAAGATAACTGCATCATCATTTGTTCGATAGAAAACTTTGATCCCATGGGAGTGCATACAGGTGACTCAATTACCGTTGCACCTGCGCAGACCTTAACCGATAAAGAATATCAAATGTTAAGGAATGCCTCGATCGCGGTATTAAGAGAAATTGGCGTTGATACCGGTGGTTCAAACGTACAATTTGCAATTAACCCAGAAAATGGCGACATGATCGTCATTGAAATGAACCCACGTGTCTCACGTTCATCGGCCTTGGCATCTAAAGCCACTGGTTTTCCGATTGCCAAAGTAGCGGCTAAATTAGCGGTTGGCTATACTTTGGATGAACTCAGTAATGAAATTACCGGTGGGGCCACGCCCGCATCGTTTGAGCCATCTATCGATTACGTTGTCACCAAAGTGCCGCGTTTCACGTTTGAAAAATTCCCATCGGCAGACGACCGTCTAACGACTCAGATGAAATCAGTAGGTGAAGTGATGGCAGTCGGTCGCACCTTTCAAGAGTCTTTGCAAAAAGCATTGCGCGGCCTTGAAACAGGCATGAACGGGCTTGACCCGATCGTTGACCTTAATGATGAAAATGTCGACAGTGTGTTGCGCTATGAAATTCAACAACCGGGTGCTGACCGTATTTGGTATTTAGCCGATGCGTTTCGACGCGGCTTTGGTTTGGCGAGTATCTTTGATCAAACTAAAATCGACCCATGGTTTTTAGTTCAGATAGAAGACCTGGTAAATGAAGAAAACGCACTCGCTGGAATCAGCATCGATGATGTAGATTACCCACTGATGTGGCGTTTAAAACGTAAAGGTTTTTCTGATGCACGTTTGGCTAGCTTATTAAACACAGATGAAGCTAGTGTCAGGGATGCTCGCCACGCCCTGGCTATTCGTCCAGTATACAAACGTATTGACTCATGTGCCGGTGAGTTTGCCTCGCCGACGGCCTATATGTACTCAACTTACGAGGTTGAATGCGAAGCGGCACCGACTGATCGTGAAAAAATCATGGTATTGGGCGGCGGTCCTAACCGTATTGGTCAAGGCATCGAATTCGATTACTGCTGTGTTCATGCGGCGCTAGCACTGCGCGAAGACGGGTATGAGACGATTATGGTTAACTGTAACCCAGAAACCGTGTCAACAGATTTTGATACCTCTGATCGCTTGTATTTTGAACCGTTAACACTGGAAGATGTGCTTGAAATTGTAGCCGTTGAAAAACCCAAAGGAGTGATAGTACAGTATGGCGGACAAACGCCGCTTAAATTGGCTGATGCACTACAAGCAGCCGGTGTGCCGATCATTGGTACCTCGCCTGACTCTATCGACTTGGCAGAAGACCGTGAACGTTTCCAGCAATTAGTTACTCGCTTAGGCTTATTGCAACCGCCTAATAGAACGGCACGTGATCCCGAATCAGCGATTTTGTTAGCCGAAGAAATTGGTTACCCCTTAGTTGTTAGGCCATCCTATGTATTGGGCGGACGAGCAATGGAAATCGTCTACAAAGAGTCCGAGTTGCGTACGTATATGCGCGAAGCAGTGAGCGTGTCGAATGATTCGCCGGTGTTGTTAGACCGTTTTCTAGACGACGCTATTGAAGTGGATGTGGACGCGATATATGACGGCAAGGATTTGCTCATTGGCGGCATCATGCAGCACATTGAACAAGCAGGGGTGCATTCCGGTGATTCCGCCTGTTCCTTACCGCCGTATGATCTGAGTCAGGACATACAAGACAGAATGCGGGTTCAAACCAAGCAGTTAGCGCAAGAATTAGGTGTGTTGGGCCTGATGAATATCCAGTTTGCTATTAAAGGTGAGGATATTTATATTTTAGAGGTTAACCCACGGGCATCAAGATCGGTACCGTTTGTGTCTAAAGTAACCGGTTACCCGCTGGCTAAGATTGCAGCACGTTGTATGGCAGGTATGTCATTAGTCAGTCAAAACGCTACACTGGAAATTGTGCCAGACTACTTTTCGGTTAAAGAATCCGTTTTCCCATTCGTTAAGTTCCCAAATGTCGATCCGTTATTAGGCCCAGAGATGAAGTCGACCGGTGAGGTAATGGGGGTAGGCGATACCTTTGGTGAGGCGTTTGGTAAATCGCAACGGGCGGCAGGTATCGAATTATCTAACGAAAATAAAGTGTTGTTTAGCGTCAGAGAGGCTGATAAAGCAAAAGTACTAGAACTGGCTCAAACCTTGTTAGCGCGTGGCAAAGAAATCCTTGCAACACGGGGTACGGCAGCAGCGTTACATGCGGCTGGTATTGCCTGTACGGTGGTCAATAAGGTTAATGAAGGGCGCCCGCATATTGTGGATATTATTAAGAATGAAAGCATTCAACTCGTGGTCAACACGACCGAGGGTAAGCAAGCGATAACGGATTCGTTTTCAATTCGTCGTGAGTCGTTACAAAACAAAGCGACCTATTGCACCACCATGGCAGGTGCAAAAGCGACCATTGATGCGCTTTCGGATATTAGTGTGAAAGAAGTCAGAGAGCTTCATGCTTTGCAGTTACGTAATCAAACAGTTAGTTAAGTTTAGGAGTTGATGATGAGTAAAGTTCCGTTAACAAAAAAAGGCGCTGAAAGATTACAAGAAGAGTTGGACCTCTTGAAAAACCATAAACGCCCAAAAATTACCGCGGCAATAGCTGATGCGCGTGCGCATGGCGACTTAAAAGAAAACGCAGAATATCACGCGGCGCGTGAAGAGCAGGGCTTAATGGAAGCCAGGGTCAGAGACATTGAAAGTAAATTGGGCAATGCACAAATTATTGATATAACGACCTTAACCGTCACCGGCAAGGTGGTATTTGGTTGTACGGTTGAGTTGGAAAATATAGAAACAGAAGAAGTGCGTATTTACACCATAGTAGGCGAAGATGAGGCGGATATTAAAAACAACCTAATATCATACGCGTCACCACTCGCTAAGGCATTGATCGGTAAAGAGGAAGGTGACGTTGCCGAAGTTCATGCGCCGGCAGGCCTTATCGAATACGAGATAACTGTCGTACGTTACGAATAAGCGTTTTTGTCGGGGTTTTGCCGGTAAAAAACAGCTACAAAGCCGATAGTTTGAACGATATCTGCGTTTGTTTTAGTAGCAATGTCTTGGATGGTTTTGCTTTTCTCATCGCGATCAGCCGCTGAAATTTTCACCTTGATGAGTTCGTGGTGATTAATCGCCACTTCAATTTCATCGAGCACGGTCGCTGTCAGGCCTGATTGTCCGAGACGAACGACTGGTTTTAAGCTATGGGCGGCGCTTTTTAATGTTTTCTTTTGTTGGTTTGTTAATGACATAAGGTATTTGGTTGAAGCTAAGTTAGGTCGCGCATTTTACACCTAAAGCGAGTTTAGGCGGAGAATTTCATGTTGCTAAACAGTTAATTCACTCTGTAACGCATGACTATTATTGACACAAGAATGGCAAAAAATAAAAAACAACAATGGCTTGATGAACATTTTAATGACGAATACGTCAAAAAAGCCCAGCAAATGGGCTTGCGTTCGCGCGCGGTTTTTAAGCTAGAAGAAATAGACAAAAAAGATAAATTAATTCGGGCGAATCATATCGTTGTGGATTTGGGTGCAGCGCCGGGTGGTTGGTCAGAATACGCAATTAAAAAAGTTAAACCTAAGGGCCAGGTTATCGCGTTAGATTTATTAGCGATAGAGCCGATAGAGGGCGTTGACTTTATTCAGGGCGACTTTAGTGATGATGCAGTGTTTAGCCAGTTACAAGCATTAATAAACAACAAACCAGTTGACGTGGTGTTATCAGACATTGCGCCCAATATGAGTGGAAGTAAAGGAATTGACCAACCGAAGTCGATGTATTTGGCTGAGTTGGCGCTAGACTTTGCGATAAATAGTTTAAGCAGGCAAGGGGTGTTTTTAATAAAATTGTTCCAAGGCGAGGGCTTTGATCAATACCTTGCAAGCGCTAGAAAGGTGTTTAACACGGTGCTTATTCGCAAACCTAAAGCTTCTCGTGCACGCAGTCGAGAGGTATACCTTTTGGCTAAAGGCTTGAAATTGTAGTAATCTATCCCCATATTGAAAATGAACGAATTGCCTTAACAATAGTCACTGTACAAGTCACTATTACAAATATAACTTAGGAGCGTTACCTTGAACGAGATGGTTAAAAACATAATTATGTGGGTGGTAATAGCCTTTGTGTTGATGTCTGTGTTTAATAATTTTGGTGGACAACAACAAAAAAACAATACGTTAAGTTACTCACAATTTATTAACTCCGTTAACGCTGGGCAAATCAGTAAAGTATTTATCGATGGGCCAACGATTGTAGGCCAAACCTCAAACGGTGACCGCTTCACTACACGTAGTCCTGGGGATATTCACTTAGTGGATGACCTTTTGAAAAATGGCGTTGAAATTACCGCCAAAGAACCAGAGCAGCAATCAATGCTGATGTCGATCCTGATCTCTTGGTTCCCCATGTTATTGCTAATAGGCGTATGGATTTTCTTTATGCGTCAGATGCAAGGTGGTGGTGGTGCTGGTGGCCGTGGTGCGATGTCGTTTGGCAAAAGCAAAGCCAAATTACTGTCTGAAGATGACATCAAAGTGACCTTTGATGACGTGGCCGGTGTGCAAGAGGCTAAAGAAGAAGTGTCAGAAGTGGTCGATTTCTTAAAAGACCCGAGTAAATTTCAAAAACTGGGTGGTTTGATTCCGCGCGGTATTCTTATGTCAGGCTCACCGGGTACGGGTAAAACCTTGCTCGCTAAAGCGATTGCTGGTGAAGCTAAAGTGCCGTTTTTTAGTATTTCAGGCTCTGATTTTGTAGAAATGTTTGTCGGTGTGGGTGCGTCACGTGTCCGAGATATGTTTGAGCAAGCTAAAAAGAGCGCGCCTTGCATTATCTTTATCGATGAAATTGATGCCGTAGGTCGCTCTCGTGGTATTGGTATGGGCGGTGGTAACGATGAACGTGAACAAACGTTAAATCAGTTATTGGTTGAAATGGATGGGTTTTCTGGCAATGAAGGTGTCATCGTGATTGCGGCGACTAACCGTCCCGATGTATTAGACCCTGCGCTACTTCGCCCGGGCCGATTTGATCGACAAGTGGTGGTTCCACTCCCTGATGTAAGAGGGCGTGAACAAATCCTTAAAGTACACATGAAAAAGGTGCCACTTGCGGATAACGTTAAGCCGGCCATTATCGCTAGGGGCACGCCAGGCTTTTCGGGTGCGGATTTGGCCAACTTAGTTAATGAAGCCGCATTATTCGCAGCACGGGCGAATAAAAAAACGGTTGATATGAACGACATGGAAAGCGCTAAAGACAAAGTGATGATGGGTGCGGAACGCCGTTCGATGGTAATGACTGAGGAAGACAAAAGATGTACCGCGTATCATGAGTCCGGACACGCCATTGTTGGTCGACTGGTTCCTGAACATGACCCTGTATACAAAGTGACTATTATTCCGCGAGGTCGTGCATTAGGTGTCACCATGTTTTTACCGGAACGCGATCATATTAGTATCAGTAAGCGCAAATTAGAAAGTCAACTGTCAAGTTTGTACGGTGGTCGATTGGCAGAAGAAATAATTTTTGGCGCCGAAGCGGTAACAACCGGTGCGTCTAACGATATTGAACGTGCTTCGTCGATTGCTAGAAACATGATAACCCAATGGGGTTTTTCAGAAAAACTAGGCCCCCTGAGTTACGGTCAAGATGAAAATGCGATGGGTTATTCGGGTGGTAATACAAAAATGATTTCGGATGAAACCACGCAGGCCATTAACGAAGAGGTCTTGGCGTTAATCAATCGAAACTATGAACGGGCTAAAAAGTTATTAAACGACAATATTGATATTTTGCATGCTATGACCGATGCATTAATTAAATATGAAACACTGGATAGCGATCAGCTTGATCAATTAATGGCACGTGAAGCGGTTCAACCACCCAAAGATTGGGAAGATGATGCGGATGATACAGGGTCGGGCAAGGTGGCAGATGCCAAAGAAGAAGCAGACGTTGTTAAAAAAGACAAAAAGAAACCGATAGTTGGTGGCCCTGCTGAACAGCCCTGACCTTATGTTAGCGTTACCTCGTCTACTGAACGACACCAAGAACCCCCTGATTATGGGGGTTCTTAATATTACCCCAGACTCTTTTTCTGACGGCGGTCGTTATAGTAACCCTGAAGACGCGGTTGATCAGGCCCTTCGCATGGTGTCTGAGGGGGCTTCTATCATTGATATTGGGGGCGAGTCGACACGCCCAGGTGCCAAGCCAGTTTCACTTGATCAGGAGTTGAGTCGGGTCATTCCTGTGATTGAAGCAATTCGTAAAAGATCAAACGCGGTGTTATCTATTGACACCAGTAAACCCCAGGTAATGGCTCAAGCCATCGCTGCAGGGGCCAATATTATTAATGATGTGTATGCTTTAAGACAGCCCGGAGCCATTGAAATGGCTGCCTTGCTACAGGTGCCCGTCTGTTTGATGCATATGCAATCAAAACCTCAGACAATGCAAATCAAGCCTGATTATGACAATGTGATAGACGAGGTGAAAGCCTTTTTTGATGAGCGAATTAATGCCTGTGTATCTCAGGGTATTAAGCGTGATAATATTATTTTAGATCCGGGTTTTGGTTTTGGTAAAAACCTACAACACAATTTAACCTTATTGTCGCGGTTAAACGAATTTTCAAGCTACAAGCTGCCAATTTTGGCCGGTTTATCGCGCAAATCTATGTTGGGTGCTTTATTAGACAAAGACGTGGGCGACAGAGCGGCAGCGAGTGTTACAGCCGCACTACTAGCAGTAATAAAAGGCGCATGGATTGTACGCGTCCATGACGTGGCTGAAACGGCCGAGGCGTTAACTATTTATCAGGCTGTTAAAAACGCAACATGAGAAAAAAATGACAAAAAAATACTTTGGAACAGATGGTATAAGAGGGGAAGTTGGCAAAGGTGCAATAACGCCAGAATTTATGTTGAAGCTCGGTTGGGCGGCAGGTAAGGTATTTGCTGAACAAGGCCGATGCAAGATTGTCATCGGCAAGGATACCCGTAAATCAGGTTATATGTTTGAGTCTGCCCTTGAAGCGGGCCTAGTTGCCGCTGGCGCAGACGTTCAATTAATCGGGCCAATGCCAACGCCTGGTATTGCTTATTTGATCCGAACACTACGTGCTAATGCCGGTATTGTTATCAGCGCATCGCATAATCCACATTATGACAATGGCATCAAGTTTTTTTCCAGTGAAGGTAAAAAGTTACCCGATGAAATTGAATACGCCATTGAACAAAAATTAGCTGAACCGCTTGTCGTGGTTGATTCATCCAAGCTGGGTAAAGCAAGTCGAATAGACGATGCTGCAGTACGCTACATTGAGTTCTGTAAGAGTTCTATCCCGCCCATGATGGAATTATCCGGTATGACGATGGTCGTTGATTGTGCGCATGGCGCTACCTATCATATTGCCCCGTTCGTTTTTGAAGAGCTTGGCGCTACAGTGATTAAAATTGGCGCAGAACCCAACGGTATAAATATTAATCACAATTGTGGCGCTACTCAGCCTAAGGCCTTGCAAGAGGCTGTGTTATTGCATCAAGCGGATTTTGGTGTGGCTTTAGATGGTGATGGCGACCGTTTGATTATGGTTGATCACTTAGGCGAAGTACTCGATGGTGATGAAATTATGTATATCATTGCAAAAACCCGTTTAGATAAAGGTTATCTGGGCGGTTCAGTCGTGGGAACGCAAATGACAAATTTAGGCGTAGAACACGCCTTAAATAGGCTGGATATTAACTTATTACGTTCAGCTGTCGGTGATCGGCATGTGATTCAATTGATGAATGAATCTGGGGCAATCCTTGGTGGTGAAGGTTCAGGGCATATCATTTGTGCCGATAGAACAACGACGGGAGACGGTATAATAGCAGCGCTACAAGTATTGGAAGCAATGTTACGTCAATCTGCATCCTTACACGAACTAAAAAAAGACATTCAAAAATACCCACAATGCATGATCAATGTCAGCCTTAATGGCAGTGGTCGTTTTATCTTAACCGATGACATTAAAAAAGCCGTAGAATTGATTGAAGCCAAGTTGGCTGGAGCGGGTAGGGTGTTGTTAAGACCGTCAGGTACTGAGCCACTGGTTAGGGTTATGGTTGAAGGCGAAGATTTAGATTTGGTTGAGTCCTTAGCATTAGAATTAAGTAAAACGGTTGAACAACTACTTCAGCATTAATTAACCCCCTTTAATTGGATTAACATTGATTTATTCCTTAATACTCGCTAACCTTGCTCGTTTTTTAGTGTGAGAACCATAATGCGCCAAGCACTCGTTATTGGAAATTGGAAAATGAATGGTTCACTTCAGCAAAGCAGTGAACTATTACATACAATAGACAGTGCTATTAATGATAAAATCAGCGCCGAGATCGGTGTCTGTGTTCCATTCGTTTATATTGACTTGGCAAGACGGGTGCTTGGGTCTTCAAAATTAAAAACTGGTGCACAAACGTTGTCAGAGTTTAAGTCAGGGGCCTATACCGGTGAGGTGTCGGCAGACATGTTGACCGAGTTTGATTGTCACTGGGTGTTAGTGGGGCATTCTGAAAGACGCCAGTTATTTAGTGAAAAGAACGCGGCGCTGGTTTTAAAAGTCATCGCGGCACAAAAGGCCGGTTTAACGCCGGTTTATTGTGTTGGAGAGACCGAAGCCGAATATAAGGCAGGCGATAGATTTAAAGTGATAGACGGGCAATTGCAAGGTCTATTAACCAACAAAGAGGTCGACTTAAAAATGTTGGTGCTAGCGTATGAGCCCGTATGGGCCATCGGTACGGGTATGACGGCATCACCTGAGGATGCACAAGAAGTTCACGCGTTTATACGTGAATTAATAAAAAATAAAGCCGAATCAACAGCTGATAAAATCAGAATTTTGTACGGTGGAAGTGTTAATGCAAATAATGCAGCGTCATTGTTTGTACAGCAAGATATTGACGGTGGTTTGATCGGCGGTGCATCATTAGATGCCAAGGCTTTTATTTCAATTTGCCAAAAGGCATAAAAGGATATATTTATGAGTTTGTTTGCTATTGTTTTATCGGTTCACGTTTTAGTAGCAGTGCTAATGGTGGGCTTAATTTTAATTCAACACGGTAAAGGTGCGGATGCAGGTGCAGCTTTTGGTAGCGGTGCGTCTGGTACAGTATTTGGCTCAAAAGGATCGGGTTCGTTTTTAACACGTTCAACAGCGATCTTGGCGACTGCATTTTTTATTACCAGTTTGACCTTGGCGTATATAGGCGGTAATAGAGCAGCCCCTGACGACCTAGTTGATCGGCTGTCCAATAGCCAAAAACCCCTTACAGTAGACTCAAATCCTGCCGATTTAATTAACAGCTTAGCGGCACCGTCAAAAAATCAAGCAGCATCTGAGGCTAAAGGAATGGTTCCCAGCGACATTCCTGTCCCCGAATAAAACTAAAAGCCGAGGTGGTGGAATTGGTAGACACGCTATCTTGAGGGGGTAGTGTCCTTATGGACGTGCGGGTTCAAGTCCCGCTCTCGGCACCAATCAAAAAAACGATAAACTTAATTGATGATTAATCAATATTTACTATTTTTGCTTTTTATTTTGGCCTTTTTGACGGCCAATCTTCCTTGGTTAAGCGATAAGCTTTTTTGTTTTATAACAATAGCTAAAAAAACAGCTTGGATGCGTTGGTTCGAATGGCTGGCTTGGTATTTAGTTGCTCTTGCCGTGGGCCTATCGTTTGAATCCAAATCCATGGGAACCTTAAGCGCCCAAGATTGGGAATTTTACGTGGTAACCTTGTGCCTGTTTGTTGTTTTTGCCTTACCGGGTTTTATTTATTGTTACGATTTAAAAAATTTATTAAAAAAAACTTAGCAAAACGTGCGGTATTGCAAACTGGATTATAAAATCTACTAGTACAGATGAACGGTTAGGGCTTTAAAGCTGCTAAAGTTTCGGTGAATTTAAGTTATACTATAGCCTTTAAAATTTTAGGAGATCGTTAAATGAAAGCACCTGTTCATGTTGCCGTTACTGGCGCCGCTGGCCAAATTTCGTATTCACTTTTGTTCCGTATTGCCTCAGGTGATTTTTTAGGCGCTGATCAGCCTATTTGTTTGCATCTATTAGAAATCACACCAGCCCTTGGTGCACTCGAAGGCGTTGTGATGGAACTGAATGATTGCGCCTTTCCTTTACTGCAAAGCGTTGAAATTTCTGATGATGCGGAAGTTGCGTTTAAGGATATCGATTTTGCTTTCTTAGTCGGCGCTCGCCCTCGTGGTCCTGGCATGGAGCGTAAAGATTTATTAGAAGCTAACGCGGCCATCTTCTCGGTACAAGGTAAGGCACTTAATGCCGTTGCCAAACGCAGCGTGCGTGTGTTGGTTGTCGGTAACCCTGCAAACACCAACGCGCTAATTGCAATGAATAACGCGCCCGATTTAGATCCACGATGCTTTACCGCAATGACCCGTTTAGACCACAATCGTGCGATGAGCCAATTGGCTGAAAAAACGAGCACACACAGTACCGATATTCAAAAAGTTACGATTTGGGGTAATCACTCAGCGACACAATACCCTGATCTTCATAATACGTTAATCAATGGCCAGCCTGCACTTTCAATGGTTGATGCAGCGTGGTACGCCGACGAGTATATTCCAGCGGTACAACAACGTGGCGCAGCGATTATTAAAGCACGTGGGCTATCAAGTGCGGCATCTGCGGCTAGTTCAGCTTTAGACCATATGCGCACTTGGGTGCAAGGCACACCAGCAGGTGACTGGGTGAGTATGGGCATCCCAAGTGATGGAAGCTACGGTATTGAAAAAGGGCTTATTTATTCCTTTCCAGTGACCGTTGAAAATGGCGATTACTCCATTGTTCAAGGTCTAGAAATAAATGACTTTAGTCGTGAAAGAATGACGGCGACAGAAAATGAATTGAAAGAAGAAAAAGATGGTGTAAAGCACCTGTTCTAAACTTTTCTTAGTATATAAAAAGCCATGCATTTGCATGGCTTTTTTTTTGCGTGGTATAAGTGTCTTTAGAATAAAGGGGGAATTGTGAATGCTTGAAATGACACAGGCGAGTATCTTAGGCGCGTCATCAGTGCAGGCGACAAACGAACGCGGTGAAACCGTTGAGGTGACCTTAGTTGAAGAAAGGGCGCTGACTATTTTTATTGATAGACAAGAAATAGTTACCTTGATGACGATGGGTTCTTACCCTGAATTATTGGTATTAGGTTACCTGAAAAACCAAGATTTCTTTCAAGACATTGAGGAAATTAAAGCACTACAAGTTGATTGGCAAACCGAGGCGGTAGCCGTGGTGTCTTCAAACCCAAATAAAGTTATCGAGCAATTAAAATTAAGTCGAACGATTACCTCGGGTTGTGGCCAGGGCACGATGTTCGGAAAGGTGTTGGATAAGCTAAAGCAGGAAAAAGTCGGCACTGCCACCGTCAAACAATCGACGCTTTATTTTTTACTGCACTATTTATCACAACATAACGATGTGTACAAGAAAGCCGGCGCGGTACACGGCTGTGCGTTATGTAAGGGTAAAGAGGTGCTTTTTTTTGTGGAAGACGTGGGTAGGCATAACGCTGTTGATACGATCGCAGGCCATATGTGGTTACACGGCATAGCGGGTGATGGCTGTGTTTTTTATACAACGGGTCGTTTAACCTCCGAAATGGTGATTAAAGTGGCGCAAATGGGTGTTCCCACCTTATTGTCCCGCTCAGGAGCGACTAAAATGGGCGTCGATATGGCGGTGCAGTCGGGTGTTACCTTAATATCCCGGGCTAAGGGACGGCATTTCCAGGTTTTAAATGGGCTTGCCAACGTCGAATTAGACGATACGGGTGATGTTTGACGGATCAAATTTAATCAGTTGCTGCGCTTGCATTAAATCGTCTTGGCAATTGATATTGAAAAAGGGGTCGATTGTAGCCCCATCGAATGGCACAGCGGCCAAATCATAACGTGCAGTCCATTGGTCTATTTTACGCAAACCTTGATCAGTTAATGCCGTGCGTAAGTCATTGGCTAAACGAACGTCCCATAAACCATTAACGGGTTGTGCGCGGCCTTGTGAATAGGCGCAGGCCAGATTAGCCTGAGCGTCCTTAGTCGATAAAAATAAGCGATCAACTAAATCTAATGGTAGAAAGGGTGTGTCCACGGCAACGGATGCAAGCCATCTGTTCGTTGGTTGATGTTGCAGACTCCACTCCATGGCCGCTAAGATGCCCGCCAAAGGGCCTAGAAAGCCATTTAAGCTGTCTTCAATAACATTAAGGCCGTAATGAAGGTAACGCTCATCTTGTTCGTTGCTGTTGATTAGTACGGTGCTGCACTGGGGTAAAAAGCGGTCAATCACATGTTTGATTAGCGGTTTGCCACCCAGTTCAATAAACGCTTTGTTCTGATGCTCCATGCGTCTCGCTAAACCGCCAGCTAAAATAACACCGATAACCTCGTTTGATGTCTGCATAGCTAGTCAGCCGGCTCTATTTTTACTGCGGAGTATTTGAACTCGGGTATTTTTCCAAATGGATCGAGTTCCTCACTGGTGAGTATATTTGCCGCGGCTTCTACATAAGCAAACGGTATAAATACGACCCCAGATTGGACGGCATTATCGATGCGCACGTTTATTATTATATTGCCCCGACGGCTGCTAATACGTACATTATCACCCGCTTTAATATTGAGTCGTATGCAATCGTCAGCGTTCATTTGAACAAAGGCGTTCGGTTCGAGGCTATTTAGCACGTTGCTACGGCGGGTCATTGACCCAGTATGCCAGTGTTCTAATTGCCGACCTGTGAGTAGGATAAAGCTAAACTCATTATCCAGCGCATCTTTAGGTGGCACGATACCCGCAGGTACAAATAAGGCGCGGCCATCGGTCGTTGGAAATTGTTCAGCAAAAACAATATCTTGACCGGGTTTATCGGGTGCGCTGCATGGGTAGGTGACTGAATGTTCCGTCGCTAAACGTTGCCAACTTATATTTGCCAAAGAGGGCATCGCCCGTTGCATCTCGGCATATATATCTTCCGGACCGCTGTAATCCCAAGGTAAATTAAGCCGCTTTGCAAGCTGGAGGGTAATCCACCAATCAGCACGACTCTGTCCCGGAGGGTCAACGGCTTGGCGTCCCATTTGTACCTGGCGGTTGGTGTTGGTCACGGTGCCTGTTTTTTCATACCAAGCGGCAGCAGGCAAAATAACGTCAGCAAACATGGCCGTCTCGGTTAGAAAAATATCTTGTACAACCAGGTGGTCCAGTTTTGCCAATGCGGCACGCGCGTGGTTTACATTGGGGTCAGACATCGCGGGGTTTTCACCCAAAATATACATGCTGTGTATCGAATCATTATGTATTGCCGTTAAAATTTCCACTACGGTTAAACCGGGTTCAGTGCTTAAATCCGACTTCCATAAAGATTCAAAAAAAGCGTGGGCAGCAGGATCGGATGTTTTTTGATAATCAGGATAAAACATCGGAATAAGTGCCGCATCCGAAGCGCCTTGAACATTATTTTGGCCGCGTAAGGGATGCAGCCCAGTACCGGGTCGGCCGATATGCCCGCACAGTAAAGCCAGGGAAATAAGGCAACGGGCATTGTCAGTACCGTGAGCATGTTGCGCGATGCCCATGCCCCAAAAAATAATGGCAGCGTTTGCCGTGGCATAGTTGCGTGCCACTGTTTTGATGGTGCTAGCATCAATGCCACACAGGGTTTGCATGGCCTCGGGTGGGTAATTTATTAAGTGCGCCGAGAGTTGTTCAAAGCCGCGGGTGTGTTGTTCTATATAGGCTTGATTGTAGAGTTTTTCTTCTACAATCACGTGCATGATAGCGTTCAGCAAGGCAACATCGCTGCCCGGATTAAATTGCAACATATGGTTGGCGTAGGGTTTTAATGCCTGTGCCCTCGGATCCATAACGATCAGTTCCGCGCCACGTTGGGTGGCTTGTTTAAAAAAGCTGGCTGCAACGGGGTGATTTTCATTTGGGTTGGCGCCAATTACAATCATCAGATCGCTGTCTTTTACACCGGTAAAGGGCGCGGTTACCGCACCAGAGCCGATGCCTTCCATGAGGGCGGCAACCGATGAGGCGTGGCATAAACGCGTACAGTGGTCGACGTTATTATTACCGAAGCCAGTGCGTACTAACTTTTGAAAAAGGTAGGCTTCTTCATTAGAGCACTTGGCCGAACCAAATCCGGCTAACGATTGATCGCCATGCTTTTGTTTTGATTGAATAAAACCTTGGGCGGCGTGGTCTAAGGCTTCTTGCCAACTGGCGCAGCGAAAATGGCTGTAGGGGTTAGCGGGATCGATATTAATGCCCTTTGGTACGCCAGGTTTTCTGATTAATGGTTCGGTGAGCCGTTGGCTGGAATTAATGTAGTCGAAGCCGTAGCGGCCTTTGACGCATAAACGGCCTTCATTAGACGGCCCATCGGCACCGCTAACATTAACGATTTTATTGTCCTTAATGTCTAAATTAAGCTGACAACCCACGCCGCAATAAGGGCAGACTGTCTGAACGCTTTTATCAATGGTTGAGGGTTTGTTTAAGTTATTGGATAACGCGTTGGTTGGGCAGGCCTGTACACATTCACCGCAAGCCACGCAGGTGGACTCGGCCATTAGGTCATCAAAATCAAAGCTCACTTTTTGTTGGCTACCACGATAGGCTAAACCGATAACGTCATTGACCTGCACGTCCCGACAGGCGCGAACGCATAGCGTGCAATCTATGCAGGCGTCTAATTGCACGGTTATTGCAGGGTGAGAGGGATCACTGATGGGTGCTGTGTTTTTTGGGAAACGAGAGGGGGGTAAAGCCATCGACTTGGCCAGTTGCTCAAACGGTGAGTTCGTTGCGACGTTGGGGTTTACATCCGTGGATAACAGTTCCATTACCATCTTTTGAGAGGCCAAGGCACGTTCACTCTGGGTGTTAACGACCATGCCGTCGGTTGGATATCGGCAGCAAGAGGCTGCCAAGCTTCGTTCACCTTCAATGTCTACTACGCATACGCGACAGTTACCACTAGAAGGGTAGCTGTGGGTCTCGCTATAGCATAAGTGCGGTAATGGACTGCCGTTGCGTTTAGCTACCTGCCATAGGTTTTCACCAGCTGGAGCGGTCACTTGTTGGCCGTCAAGGGTAAATGTAATGAGCGGGGTCAATTCAAACCTCTTCAGGAAAATACGTAAGGGTTGAAAGAATAGGGTTAGGGGCCGCCTGTCCTAAGCCACAAATAGAAGCGTCTGCCATGGTGGCACAGAGTTCCTTAAGTAACGGTTTGTCCCAGTGTGGTTGGGCCAGCAAAAGGTCGGCTTTTTCACAACCCACCCGGCACGGGGTGCATTGACCACAGCTTTCTTGTTTAAAAAAACGGATCAGGTTTTGACTCGCGTGCTTAATGCTGTCTTGATTCGATAGGATGATAATAGCGTGCGAACCAACAAAGCAGCCATAGTCGTTTAAGCTGCCAAAATCCAACGGCAAATGTGCCAAGGAGGCGGGCAAGATGCCGCCTGATGCTCCCCCAGGCAGATATGCCTTAAAACGGTGCCCATCTAGCATGCCGCCCGCCAGCTCGATTAATTCCGTTACATTGCTACCAGCCGGCGCGACAATAAGCCCAGGGTTTTTTACACGGCCGGATAATGAAAATGATCGTAAGCCCGCAGCCCCACGCTTACCTTGATTTTTAAACCACTGTGCGCCACGGCTTAAGATGGGCGCAAGCCAATACAAGGTTTCCACATTTTGTACCAGCGTGGGGCGTTGAAACAAACCTTGGTGTGCGACATACGGGGGGCGTTGACGGGGGAGGCCGCGTTTACCTTCGATGGATTCGATCATGGCTGATTCTTCGCCACAAATGTAGGCGCCAGCACCACGCCTAAGGTGAATAAAACCCTCCGTTACAACGCCGAGTTCGAGTAAGTGTTGAATTTCGCGTTGTAATAATTGATAGATGGCGGCATATTCATCACGCAGGTAGATGTAAACGCTATCGGCATCGATCAGCCGAGCGGCAATCAACAGGCCCTCTAAAAACTGGTGTGGTTGCGATGACAGTATATGGCGGTCTTTAAACGTACCGGGTTCACCTTCATCCGCGTTAACGCATAAATAGCGCGGTGCGGGTTGGTTGCGGACGATAGTCAACTTACTAGCGGTAGAAAAACCGGCGCCACCCAGACCTTTTAGGCCACTATCAGCAATGCTTTGAATAGCATCGTCAATAGACAATGTGGCATTTTTTAACAAGTGAAGTGTTTGGTAACCGGCTGTTGCAAGGTCGTGTTGATAAATTAGGTGGTCAGGTAGGCTGGCTTCGTTCTGTTTTTTGTCAGCCAACTCAAGTAATAACGCGGGAGTAACCTGGCCGATATAGTTTTTACCGACTGCCGCCGCCGGTGCTTTATCACAAAGTCCCATACAGGGTGCGGCGACTACACGAATAGTATCCGCTGTAAGGCGTTGTAATTCATCGAGTACTTCGTTTGCCCCGGCTAATTGGCAACTGAGTGATTCGCACACTCTGATGGTGAGTTTTGCTGGCGGTGATTGATTCTCTTTGACCACATCGAAATGGTGGTAAAAGCTAGCGACTTCATACACAGCGGCCTGAGGTAAGTTCAGTTCCTCAGCCAAGGCGTGCAGGTGTACAGCGCTGATTGACGACCATTGGTCTTGTATCAGGTGTAGGTACTCAAGTAGTAGATGCTTGTCTCTCGGTCTGTTTGCTAGCAGGGTCTTAATCTCAGCCTGAGCTGTAAGATCAAGTTGGCGACCTTTAGGGTAGGGTTTTTTATGCCGTTTTTTGGTGTTGCCGGGGCGAATATTTTGAGTGCCAGCTGTGCTCATGATTGGTTAAATTGTAGATTTATAGTCAAAAGACACGATAGCATAAAAAAGGCCCTGTTTTTAACAGGGCCTTAGCTGTCTATGACATTAACCGTTTAATTAAGCTGTGGGCCAGCGGCGACAAGTGATTTGCCTTCATCGTTATCGGTGTATTTCTCAAAATTTAATTCAAATAAATGCGCCAACTCCTTTGCGCGTTTATCCCATTCAGCAGGGTTTTCATACGTATCACGTGGGTCAAGAATTTTGCTATCTACGCCGGGTAAGGCGGTTGGAATTTCTAGATTAAAGTAGGGAACTCGTGTGCTATCAGCCTGCTCGATGGAACCGTCAAGAATGGCGTCAATAATGCCGCGGGTATCTTTAATTGAAATACGTTTGCCACTGCCGTTCCAACCGGTGTTAACCAGATAGGCTTGTGCATCGACAGCTTCCATTCGTTTAACCAGTTCTTGCGCGTACTTGGTTGGGTGCAGGGATAAAAAAGCAGCGCCAAAAGCCGCTGAAAAGGTAGGGGTTGGTTCAGTAATGCCGCGCTCTGTTCCAGCCAGCTTGGCAGTAAAACCAGATAAAAAATAATATTTGGTTTGCTCAGCGCTTAATTTAGATACCGGTGGGGTAACGCCAAACGCATCGGCGGTTAAGAAAATAACTTTTTTAGCGTGGCCGCCTTTGGATATTGGCTTAACAATATTTTCTATGTGCTCGATGGGGTATGAAACGCGAGTATTCTCAGTTTTTGAACCGTCGGCATAATCAATAACCCCTTGCTCAGAGACAGTGACGTTTTCTAATAGCGCGTTGCGTCTAATAGCGCCGTGAATTTCCGGTTCGTCCTCGGCACTCAGGTTGATTACTTTGGCGTAACAGCCGCCTTCAAAATTAAACACACCGTCATCATCCCAGCCATGTTCATCATCGCCAATCAACTGGCGTTTTGGGTCGGTTGATAAGGTTGTTTTACCTGTACCTGAAAGACCAAAGAAAATGGCAACGTCATCTTTTTCACCAATATTGGCTGAACAATGCATAGAGGCAATGCCGCGAAGTGGCAATAGGTAGTTCATCATGCTGAACATGCCTTTCTTCATTTCGCCGCCATACCACGTGCCGCCAATTAACTGCATTTTTTCGCTTAAATTAAAGGCAATAAAGTTTTCGGAGTTTAAGCCGTGTTGCTGCCAATCAGGGTCGTTGGTTTTGGCCCCATTAAGGACCACAAAGTCGGGTTCAAAGTGAGCCAGTTCTTCCTCACTGGGACGAATAAACATGTTTTTAACAAAATGTGCTTGCCACGCGACTTCTACGATAAAACGAACCGCTAAACGGGTGTCTTTATTGGCACCACAATACGTATCAACGACAAATAAACGTTGGCCAGAGAGCTGTTCGGTAACGATGTTTTTCAGTTTCCCCCAGTTCTCTTCTGACAGGGGTTTGTTATCGTTTTTTCCTTGGGTTGACCACCATACGGTGTCACGGGATACGTCGTCCATAACGATGTATTTATCTTTAGGTGAGCGACCCGTAAAGATACCTGTATCGACGGCAACGGCGCCCGACTCGGTTACGATGCCTTTTTCATAACCGCTCAAGTCATCACGAGTTTCTTCTGCATATAAGGTTTCAAACGATGGGTTGTGGAGGATTTCAGTGGCGTTGGTAATTCCGTATTGGGTCAGGTCTAAGGTGTTAGACATCGTTCAGGCTCCGGTGTTTTTGGTTAATTTATTATTTTCAATCACGGCGTAGGCGGAATGATTGTGTATGGATTCAAAGTTTTCGGCCTCTAGCGTATAAGCCAAAATTCGGTCATCTTCATTTAGCGCATAGGCTATATCCCTTACCACATCCTCAACAAACTTAGGGTTATCGTAAGCTAATTCGGTGACGTATTTTTCATCAGGTCGTTTGAGCAAACTAAATAATTCACTCGAGGCTTGCTTTTCGACCAATTGGATTATCTCTTCTACGAACATTGTGCCATCGGTAGTCGCCTCAACGGTGATATGCGAGCGTTGGTTATGGGCGCCATATTCAGATATTTTTTTGGAACAAGGGCATAAGCTGGTGACAGGAATGACGACTTTTATTACCGTTTTACTGTCCGTTGCCGACCAATAACCATCCAGTTTTACTTGGTAGTCTAGTAGGCTCTTTACCCCAGTAATTGGCGCAGATTTATTTATGAAGTAAAGAAATTCGGTGCTTAAAAAGCCTCTGTCTGCTTCGAGTCGTTGGGTCATTAATTTGAGTAATGGCTGGAATGACTGGATGGATAAACGTTGACAGTCTTCATTTAGCAGCGCCACGAAACGTGACATATGGGTGCCCTTTTGGTGGTGTGGCAGGTTAACCGACATTTTAAAAGTGCCGACAGTTGCTTGTAGGTGATCGCCCTTATCAACAAACGTAAACGGGTGACGAATATCTTTAATGCCAACTTTGTTTATCGGCATGTTACGTGAGTCGGGGTGGTTTTGTACGTCTTCTATTGTCATAAGGTTGTGTGCAACAGTTAAGATGAATAAGAATGGGGTAAGTGGCTTTCGCCGTGCATTAGTAAATATTGTTCAACAGACCGTAGAATACCTTTTTCGTCAAGTTTGGCCTGTTGCAGTAGTTCTTCTCGTGTTCCATGTTCAAGATTGAGGTCAGGTAAACCTAGATTGAAGACATCAACGTTGAGTCCGTGTTGATGAACAAACTCATTGACCGCACTACCCGCGCCACCACTGACGGTGTTTTCTTCAATCGTAAAAATCATGTGATGCTCGGCCGCAATTTGTTTGATGAGGGCTTCGTCTAGCGGTTTTATAAACCGCATATTAATGAGGCTAGCATTCAGTTTTTCGGCTGTCTTAATGGCGGGTGTCAGCATGGAGCCAAAGGCCAGCAGGGCAATACCTTTGCCCTCGCGCACTAATTTAGCGCGACCAATCTCTATGGTTTCATCACCGCAATTAACGGTGACTCCAGGGCCTTTGCCTCGTGGGTAACGTACTGCGGCTGGCCCGTTGTAGTGAATGCCGGTGTTCAGCATTTGCCTACATTCGTTTTCATCAGCTGGGGCCATAATAAGCATATTGGGTATACAGCGAAGGTACGTCAGGTCATACGAACCAGCATGTGTCGGGCCGTCTGGACCCACTAAACCGGCTCGATCAATAGCAAAGAGTACCGGTAATTTTTGCAAAGCCACATCGTGTATCAACTGGTCATAAGCACGTTGTAGAAAGGTTGAATAGATAGCCACAACGGGTTTTAAACCTTCGCAGGCCATACCAGCGGCTAAGGTAACGGCATGCTGTTCTGCAATGCCTACATCAAAGTAACGGTCAGGGTGTTGTTGTTCAAATGCGACCATGCCTGAGCCCTCACGCATAGCGGGCGTGATACCTACAACCCGTTCGTCTTGTTTGGCGATATCGCAAAGCCATTGACCAAATACGTCTGTATACGAAGGTGCGCTACTTGTTTTTAAGGGTAAGTTGTCTTGACTGGGGTCAAACGTTGCAACGCCGTGGTAGCCAACGGGATCAGCCTCGGCGGGTGAGTAGCCTTTGCCTTTTTGAGTGACAACGTGTAAAAACTGAGGACCTTGTAAATCCTTCAAGTTAGACAAAGTTTTCACTAAGGTGGGTAGGTCATGGCCGTCAATGGGACCGATGTAATTAAAGCCCATTTCTTCAAACAAGGTGCCTGGGATGACCATGCCTTTAACGTGTTCTTCTGTGCGTCGAGCCAATTCCCATACGCTAGGCATCGTAGACAACACTTTTTTACTGCCTTGTTTCACAGTGGTGTATAGCTTGCCAGATAGAATTCTAGCTAAATAGTTTTTTAGCGCGCCGACATTGGGCGAAATTGACATATCATTGTCGTTTAGTATGACCAACAAGTTGGCGTCCAACGCGCCGGCATGATTGAGTGCCTCAAATGCCATACCACCGGTTAAGCCACCATCACCGATAATCGCCACAGTTCGTTTTTTTTCGTTATTTTTGGCCGCCGCGATGGCCATACCAAGGGCAGCGCTAATCGAGGTGCTGGAATGGCCAACGCCAAAGGCATCGTATTCGCTTTCTGATCGGCTTATAAAGGGGGCAATGCCGCCTTTTTTTCGAATACTGGCTATTCTATTTTTGCGACCGGTTAATATTTTATGTGGGTAGGCTTGGTGCCCAACATCCCAAACTAATTTATCGGTGGGTGTATCAAATATGTAATGAAGTGCGACCGTCAGCTCTATAGTGCCTAAGCCCGCTGACAGGTGACCGCCCGATTTGCTGACACTGGAAATAAGGAAACTGCGAAGTTCATCCGATAATGTAGTCAGCTGACTAGTCTCTAGCTGACGTAAGTCGCTAGGAAATTCGATGTTATCGAGCAATGGGTAGTGGTCAGTAAGTGTCACTTAGCCTTTTACATTACATTTTCATTAAGGCTGCGTATTATCGTTTGCTAACAGGGACTATGCAAGCCAATACTCAGCTTATCAAAGCGTGAGTTTAGCGCGTTCGTCTAACCGTATAGCCAGCGATGGCTCTTAGGTAATCGGCCCGATGATCAAAACTGCTCAAGCTCTCTAGGGCATGGTTGTGCAAATCATCTGCCAATTGGCGTGATGCACTTAAACCAATCAACGCAGGGTAGGTTGATTTTTGACTTTGTTGGTCTTTACCTTGCGTTTTTCCCAAAGTTTCTGAGCTAGACGTTTCGTCAAGAATGTCGTCGTGAATTTGAAAAGCTAATCCTAGGCATTCGGCGTAATGTTTAAGTTTTTTGTATTGACTGTCGGAGGTGTCAAACCGAAAGCCTGCAACGAGCGTGACACAAGCGCAAATTAAAGCCCCCGTTTTATGAAGGTGCATGCTTTCTACTTCGGCGATCGTAACGGTCTGTCCCTCGTTTGCTAAGTCAATTGCTTGGCCACCGACCATACCGCGAGAACCTGATGCCTGTGATAACAACTGAATGCAGCGAACTTTTTGCTCCGCAGTGCAATCCGCTTTACTTAATAAGTGAAAGGCTAAGGTTAACAACGCGTCACCCGCTAAAATAGCCGTTGCTTCATCGTAGGCTTTATGGCAGCTCGGTTTGCCTCGACGCAGGTCATCGTCATCCATTGAAGGTAAGTCATCGTGAATCAGAGAATAGGCGTGAATCAGCTCAATAGAACAGGCAATGCTATCAATGGTTGAGGTTTTTATATCGAGCAAATGGCCACAAGCATAACTCAATAAAGCACGAATACGTTTACCACCGTTTAAAGTTGAATACCGCATGGCTTGGTGTAAACGGCGAGGTTCAATATCGGCAGAGGGTAGGTGGCTTGCCAAAACCGTTTCTATTTGTTGAAGGGTATTTTGCTGAAATTGGTCAAATGGGATCATGCGAAAGATAAGAGCGTTTATTTAAAGTCTTCAGTTTTTGCCGTGGCCGACTTGTTGAGCAAAATTTCAACTTTTTGCTCGGCTTCAGTTAATGATTTTTGACACGATCGAATTAATTTTATGCCTTGTTCAAACTCCTGCAGTGAGTCTTCTAATGTTAATTGGCCGCTTTCCATCCGGTTAATCAAGTCTTCTAGTGACTGAAGAGAGGTTTCGAGATCTATAGGTTTCGTTTTTGCCATGGTTTGTTGTGTACTTGGTTATAAAAAGAGGCCGTTATTATTGTTGTTAATAAGGCTATTCATTGCTCTGTATTATACGCATCTACCCAGTAAATAATATTGACATGTTGCTAAAGCTCACGTATCTTAAATCCACCTTTAGACTAAGTCTAAAAGTAATGGAAATTAATAATTAATTACAGAGGAATTATTATGTCACTTAAAGGTTCTAAAACTGAAGAGAATTTAAAAGAGGCGTTTGCAGGTGAATCTCAAGCAAATCGTCGTTATTTATATTTTGCAAACAAAGCCGATATCGAAGGATATAACGACGTATCTGCGGTATTTCGCTCAACTGCTGAAGGCGAAACAGGCCATGCACACGGCCATCTAGAGTACCTAGAAGAAGTGGGTGACCCAGCGACCGGTTTGCCGATTGGTGGTACTGAGGATAACCTTAAAGCGTCAATTGCTGGTGAAACACACGAGTACACTGATATGTATCCAGGTATGGCTAAAACAGCACGTGACGAAGGCCACGATGAAATTGCTGATTGGTTTGAAACGCTAGCAAAAGCGGAGCGTTCACACGCTAACCGTTTCCAAAAAGCACTGGATAGTTTAGGCGCTTAATCACTACCGATTCGAAAGAGGGTACAGCCGTGCCCTCTTTTTTTGCTCGACGGTTCATCTTTATTGAGCAACGTTGATCAGATATAAATAAATTATTCAAGTTTGTTTGGAGAGTTAGTCATGAGAGAAGGCAGTTTAGAAGCACCGACACGTCACCCCATTGATTGGAAAAACCCTGACTTTTTTAACGAGGGCTTATTATTTGGTGAACTAGAACGTGTGTTTGATATTTGTCACGGTTGTCGACGCTGTTTTAATTTATGCAATTCGTTTCCCTTATTGTTTGACGCAATCGATGAGTCAGACACGATGGAACTGGATGGTGTCGACAAGAAAGTGTACTGGGACGTGGTTGATAACTGCTACCTGTGCGATATGTGTTTTATGAGCAAGTGCCCTTATGTGCCGCCACACGAATGGGACTTAGACTTTCCACACCTAATGCTGCGGGCTAAGGCGGTCAAGTTTAAAAAGGCCGAGGTTAAAACTCGCGATAAACTGATTACCGCGACCGATAAAATCGGGCAATTAGCGTCTATTCCTATTGTTGTTAATGCGGTTAATGCGAGTAATAAAAACGCCACCGTACGGCGCTTGTTAGATACGACATTGGGAATTCATCCCGATGCGATTCTCCCTGATTACCACAGCAAGACAGCTAGAAAACAATTCAACAAATCAACTCAAGCAACGATTAACAGTAAAGCGTGTGGTGCTACAACGGGAAAGGTCGCTATTTTCACCACATGTTACGGCAATTATAATCGTCCTGATCTAGTAGCTGATCTGATTGATGTTTTAAAGCATAATAATATTACCGTTACCTTGTTAAAACAGGAAAGCTGCTGCGGTATGCCCAAGCTTGAGCTCGGTGACCTTGAACAAGTTGAAAAACTTAAAAATGATAATATTCCGACGCTGGTGCAAATGATAAACGAGGGGTTTGATATTATCGCGCCAGTGCCTTCTTGTGTGTTGATGTTTAAACAAGAGCTGCCCCTGATGTTTGCCGATGATAAAGATGTTGCCAAAGTGCGTGATGCGATGTTTGACCCCTTCGAATACCTAATGTTGAGGCACAAGGGCGGTTTATTAAATACGACGTTTAAAGAAGAATTAGGTGACATTGCTTATCAAGTTGCTTGTCATCTACGGGTGCAAAACATGGGTTTAAAAACCAAAGAATTATTGGAGTTAATCCCCAATACGTCAGTGTCGGCCATTGAACGCTGCTCAGGGCACGACGGCGTCTATGCGGTCAAAAGTGAATTCCACGATATCGCGGTAAAGATAGGTAAACCGGTAGTTAACCGGGTAGATAAAAGCGAAGCCAGTGTTTTTTCTAGTGATTGTCCGATGGCTGCCGACCATATAGCGAGTGGCTTAAAAGATGAGAAGGCGGTCAAAAACCCCATTAGCTTACTAAAGCAAGCCTATGGACTATAAAGAAACACCTTTTAGCTAGTCGATTTTAATATCAATGACTAAAGTTCATTGGCGGTACAATTTTTGGAGAAACAATGAAAAAATTAATAAAAGAAGAACTCTATAGCCTAGAAGAGTATTCAACAATGCGCCCCGAATTTCGTAAAAAAATTCGCGCGCATAAAGAAAATAGGATTGTAAAAATAGGCGATAATGTGAGCCTGCATTTCGAAGATTATCAAACCATGCTGTATCAGGTGCAAGAAATGTTGCGCGCCGAAAAGGTGTTTGAAGCCGATGGCATTATGGAAGAAATTAACAGTTATAACCCGTTGATTCCAGATGGCAAAAACTGGAAAGCGACCATGATGATTCAATTTGACGAGGTGAGTGATCGCAAAGCCGCGTTAGCACAAATGATTGGCATTGAACGCGCCACCTGGGTACAGATTGATGGTTTTGAAAAAGTGCACCCGATTGCGAATGAAGATATAGCGCGTGAAACGGAAGAAAAAACATCGTCCGTACACTTTTTACGTTTTGAGTTAAACGAAGGCATGGCAAGCGCAGTAAAAAAAGGTGCCAGTATTAGTGCGGGGGTCAACCATCCTGCCTATCAACACAATGTCGTGGTCTCGGACAACTGCCGCCACTCATTAGCGAGTGATCTCGATTAAATCAGCACTAGCTGTTATCAAGATCTAACAAACTACTCATTGGCTTGGGGGTATCTAAGTAGAACCCCTGGCCATAATCAACACCAATTTCATTGAGTTTGAGTAGAATCTCTTCATTTTCAACAAATTCTCCAACCGTTTTTTTGCCCATGATGTGGGCGATTTCATTGATTGATTTGACCATCACTAGGTCTAATTCGTCTTCAATCATGTTTTTAATAAATTGCCCGTCAATTTTTAAAATATCGGCGGGTAATTTCTTCAGGTATTCGTAAGAAGACAGGCCCGAACCAAAGTCGTCTAAGGCAATTAAACAACCCAGCTCCCGCAGTTTGTAAAGAAAGGATAAACCAAATTCAGGGTTGGTAATGGCAGCCGTTTCGGTTATTTCAAAACATATTTTATTGGCGGGTATCCCCGCTTTTTGAATGGCTGTTTTGATTAATTCAAAACTGGACTCTTGGCTAATGGTTTGACCTGAAAGGTTAATGCTAAACCAAGTAAATTTATGTTGAATGGTGGCCATGGCAGCGATGGCATTTTTTATTACCCAATGGTCTATTTGATACATTAATTTATAACGCTCAGCGGGTGGTAGAAACACATTGGGCGGTATCATATTACCTTTACCATCGGTCATTCGTACGAGCACTTCGTAATTACATAATTCGGGTGACGTATGAGTTTCAAAGCTGTCGGTCGTACAGATCTTCTGAACATAACAGATGAATTGATCTGTTTTAAGCGCCTCATGAATTTGACTGACGATATTGTTTTGTTGCAAACGTAATAAAACGGCTTGATCGGCACTGGTATGAAAGTGAATGCGGTTGCGGCCTTGCTCTTTTGCTAAATAGCAAGAGGTGTCGGCCAGCCTTAATGCCTCCTCATATGAGGTGATTGATTCATCTAATAAGACAACGCCAATGCTAACGCCAATTTTGTATTCTTTTTCATCCCACAAAAACACAAACTTATCGACTTGACGCCTTAATTGATCGCCAATTTTTTGCACGGTTTCAGGCAGGCAATTTTTTAGTAAAATACAAAATTCATCGCCACCGACGCGCGCTAAAGTATCAGCCGAACGTAAGTGTTGTGATAAAAGCTCGCTAATTTGAATTAAGGCGATATCGCCAGCACCATGACCACAGCTGTCATTAATTATTTTAAATCGATCCAGATCGAGATAGAGTAAAGCGTGGATTTCATGGCTTGCTTTTAACTCTATAATCGCTTGGCTGAGTTTGTCATCAAAACCGCGTCGGTTGATAAGTTTGGTCAGCGGGTCGTGGGTTGCTTCAAAGCTTAATCGGCGAGTCAATTTAAGCTTTTCGGTCATGTCTTTAAAATACCAAACCCGGCCTTGCACGCTACCTTGATGAGCAAGTGGAAACGACGACATATCTAGCACACTGCCATTTCTTAAATGAATTAATGCAGCTGATTTAACGTCGGAGGTCGGTGATGCTGAACTAACAATATGACGAATTTCTTCAGCATTAGTCATCAGGGGTAGGCCTGCTAAAAGTGCATCTCGGGTCTTTATGTTGCCTGATGTAGTGAGCCGTTTAGGAATATTAAACGTTTTGGTGAACGTCTTGTTGACTGTAATCACTTCTCTGTTAACGTCTTCAACTAACATGCCGTCATCGGAGGCTTCCATTATGGCATGTCTAATTTCTAAAGAAGATTGTAGTGCCTTTGTTGAATTAACCTTTTGCGTAATGTCTTTAAAATACCAAACACGCCCATGAATAGCATTTTGGTAGATGAGTGGAAAAGAACTTAGCTCGATGATTGAGCCATCGTTTAGTATGATTTCAATGAGGGCTTTTTTTTCTGAATCTGTCGCTATCTCGCTGACTAATTCATTAATGGTTTGCGCGTTTTTAACCACGGTCAAACAAGACTCAAGTATGCTGAGAGTGCTACAGCTTAATGCTGAAGTAACCGTCAGATCTAATTTAAAATAATTTATAAAATTTTGATTAAGTGTTATGACGTTTCGGTTGACGTCTTCAACCACAATGCCGTCTTCGGAGGCCTCCATAATGGCTTGCTTAATACCCAAGGAATTTTCTAAAGCATTTTTTGTGGCGACTTCAGCTGTAATGTCTTTGCAGGCGATAAGGTAATGTTTTTTGCCAAAAAAATGAATAATAGTGCCTGTGTTTTCAATTAATAAAAGCGCGCCATCACCCCGTTTTTTATGTACGGCCGCAGTCGCCTTACCAGTATTTAATATAGTGTCAAAAAAAACATCGTATTTTGCATGGTCTTCTTGTTTAAAATACTGTCTTGAACCGTTGTTAATAAGGTCGTCTAATGGGCGTTCATTAAGTTGTAGGTATTTTTCATTCGCATAAACAATTCGCCGGTCCATATTGTATATAACTTGGGCCATTGGGCTGTTGTCGATAATTTCGGAGCTTGATTCCAAATTACTTAACAGGCGGGGGATATTTAATAATGATTCAAGTATCGGTTTAATGAGCGAGGCAATAGTTGATAATGCGCTAATTTCTTCTTCAGTCCAGGTATGGTTTTTCTCACAGTGGTGCAGGCCGATAGCCATTGCAGCTGTTTGAGGGCTGTCAAAACTAATTTTGCAGGCTAATTGAGCTTTAATATTAAAGTGAGCGTAACCCTTATTTAAGCCGGGTGTTGTTAATTTGTTCAAACTGAAAAGCATGGGTTGCTCGGTTTGATCCAGTATTTCGCAAATATGTTGCAGAACAGGGCCTGCAGCGTCGTATGATTTGAGGCGATTGACCCCCGGGTATGCCTCACTTGTTGACTCTAACGGTATAATTCGGTTTTTGATATTAAGGTCGCAAGGATAAAGGAGCCAACAACGATCAGCAGAAAAGGCCTCGCGCACATTATCCAAAACCATTTTTAGTCGATGGTACTCAGAAATAGGTAAGCCAAGCGCAGACTGAATGTTCTTTAAAACGAGTTTTTGCATTTACACAAGCTGTTTGTTGCAGTTACTCCTAATACTAGTCTTAAATGCGTGCTTTACAAGCTTTAGGCGAATTATATTAAACGCTATTAATGGGAACAGGAGTTGTAGCCTAGGTATTAAATCGTTAGAATTCAGCGATCAAAATAATCCCTAATAGCACGTTAACCTTAACCCTGATTTTGCTGATATGACTAACCAATACGATGCCTCCGATATTGAGGTGCTAACGGGCCTTGATCCTGTTAAAAAAAGGCCGGGCATGTACACCGATACGGTGCGCCCCAATCACTTGGTGCAAGAGGTTTTGGATAACAGTGTGGATGAGGCTATTGCCGGTTTTGCTAAGCAAATTGAGGTAACAGTATTTAGGGATGGTTCGGTAAAGGTTGAGGATGATGGCCGAGGCATGCCGGTGGATATCCACCCGGAGCATGGGGTGCCGGGTATTGAGTTGATACTGTCGCGCTTGCACGCGGGTGGTAAGTTTTCAAATAAAAACTATCAATTTTCTGGTGGCTTACACGGTGTCGGTATTTCGGTGGTTAATGCCTTGGCGAGTCGTTTAGACGTTGAAGTGAAGCGCGCGGGTATGCGTTGGCATATCGCGTTTGAAAATGGTGATAAAGTTGTCGATCTCCATGAAATGGGTAGCGTGGGCCAAAAAAACACCGGCACGCTGGTGCACTTTAAGCCAAATCCGATATATTTTGATTCGGCCAGCATATCGTTAACTAAATTAAAACATGTGTTACGCGCCAAAGCGGTATTGTGCCCCGGTCTGCGTATTAGCTTGAATGACGAGATTAATGCAGATCAAAGTGAATGGTATTACGAAAATGGGCTAAGTGACTATTTACTCAGTCAATTGGAGCATTTGACGTTATTACCTGCTGACGGTTTTATATCGGGCGCCACGAGTGAAAGGGAATCGGTAGAGTGGGCGATTGCTTGGTCGAGCGATGCCGGCGAAGGCATCGCTGAAAGTTACGTCAATTTAGTGCCAACAGCACAAGGTGGTACACACGTTAACGGATTACGTACCGGACTAACAGAGGCCATACGCGAATTTTGTGAATTTCAATCGTTGCTGCCAAGGGGCGTTAAAATAACGCCGGATGATGTTTGGGAACGTTGTCATTATGTGTTGTCAATTAAGCTAGAAGACCCACAATTTTCAGGCCAAACCAAAGAGCGACTCACCTCTAGAGAGTGTGCGGCTTTTGTATCAGGGATTGCTAAAGACAGTTTCAGTTTGTGGTTAAATCAACACCCCGGTGTTGGCGAAGAGATTGCGCAAATTGCTATTCAACGGGCGCTCAATAGACAGCGTGCAGGCAAAAAAGTAATACGAAAAAAAGTGACCAGTGGGCCTGCCTTGCCGGGTAAATTGGCCGATTGTGCATCACAAGATTCTGATCGCAGTGAGCTTTTTTTGGTGGAGGGCGATTCGGCTGGTGGTTCAGCCAAACAAGCGCGAGACCGTGAGTTTCAGGCGATTATGCCCTTGCGTGGCAAAATATTAAACACCTGGGAAGTTGAGTCGATGGATGTGTTGGCCTCGCAGGAGGTGCATCATATCTCAGTCGCCATAGGGGTTGAGCCTGGCTCAGCCGATTTAAAATCGTTACGTTATAGCAAAGTCTGTATTTTGGCGGATGCTGACTCTGATGGTTTACATATTGCCACCTTATTGTGCGCGCTATTTGTGCGTCATTTTGCACCCTTAGTAAATGCCGGACACATTTACGTCGCGATGCCACCTTTGTATCGAATTGACGTCGGTAAGCAGGTTTTTTACGCCTTGGATGATGCTGAAAAGGAGGGCGTTCTGGACAGAATTGCTGCCGAAAAGCTCAAGGGTAAAATCAATGTTCAACGGTTTAAAGGCTTGGGTGAAATGAACCCAGCGCAATTAAGGGTGACGACCTTGGATCCGGATACCCGTCGATTGGTTCGCCTTAGTATGCAAGCAGGCGACAATACCTATGAAAAGATGGATATGTTGTTGGCAAAAAAACGGGCGTCTGACCGAAAAGCTTGGTTAGAACAAAGCGGTAATTTGGCCGATATATAACAGAGATAATCTATGACTCAACAATTTGAAAATATCGAAACCATCGCGCTACAAGAGTTTACCGAAAAAGCGTATTTAGATTATTCGATGTACGTTATTTTAGACCGTGCGCTACCACATATTGCCGATGGTTTAAAACCCGTGCAACGGCGTATTGTTTACGCGATGTCCGAACTCGGCTTATCTAACCAAGCCAAATTTAAAAAGTCGGCTCGAACGGTCGGTGATGTCTTGGGTAAATTTCACCCGCACGGTGATTCAGCGTGTTATGAGGCGATGGTACACATGGCGCAACCCTTTGCTTACCGCTACCCCCTCGTGGACGGACAGGGTAACTGGGGCTCGCCTGACGACCCTAAGTCGTTTGCCGCGATGCGTTACACAGAATCGCGTTTAGCACCGTATGCTGAAAGTCTGCTGAGCGAATTAGGGCAGGGCACCGTTGATTGGAAAGATAATTTTGATGGTACTTTACAAGAACCTTGTCTTTTACCTGCACGGTTACCCAATTTATTATTGAATGGGGTCACGGGTATTGCCGTTGGCATGTCGACCGATATTCCCCCGCATAACTTGAACGAGGTAGCCACAGCGTGTATACGCCTATTAGACGAGCCGAGTGTGGACATAGGCCATTTGATGGAGCATATAAAAGGGCCAGATTTTCCTACCGAAGCCGAAATAATTACCTCACCAGAAGAGATTCGCAGCTTATATGAAAAGGGGACAGGTGGTTTGCGCGCGCGTGCCCGTTATGAAATGGAGCAAGGCCAAATCATCGTGACGGCGTTACCTTTTCAAGTTTCTGGCGCCAAAGTGTTAGAACAAATTGCGGCGCAAATGCAGGCAAAAAAGCTACCGATCGTTGAGGATTTACGCGACGAGTCAGATCACGAGAACCCTACACGTTTAGTGATCGTGCCACGATCAAACAGGGTGGATATTGAGCAATTGATGTCGCATTTGTTTGCCACCACGGATTTAGAACGCACTTATCGGGTTAACTTTAATGTGATCGGCCTATCGGGCAAACCACAGGTTAAAAATTTAAAAGAGTTGTTAATCGAATGGCTGACTTATCGCATTGAAACAGTCAGAAAACGGTTGGAATATCGCTTAGATAAGGTGAATGATCGGCTACACATTTTAGACGGGCTGTTAATCGCTTACCTAAATATTGATGATGTGATTCAAATTATCCGCGAAGAAGACAAGCCAAAAGAAGCCCTCATGTTGCGTTTTGGCATTACCGATGTACAGGCGCATGCGATACTTGAAATTAAACTGCGCCAATTGGCCAAGCTAGAAGAGTTTAAAATCCGTGCTGAACAGCAAGAATTAAGTGATGAACGGGATGGATTAGAAAAAATCCTAAACTCTAAACAACGGTTACGCACCCTGGTTAAAAATGAAATTCAGGCCGACGCAGCGCTTTATGGTGATGCGCGACGTTCACCGATCGTAAACCGTGACTTGGCACAAGCCTTAGATGAAAGGGCGCTAATTCCTAATGAAGCGATGACCGTTGTTATTTCACAAAAAGGCTGGGTCCGTGCGGCTAAAGGACATGATATAGACCCGATGAGTTTGGCGTTTCGTTCAGGAGATCACTACCTGGCCTCTGCCCAAGGGCGTAGTAATAGTTTGGTGTACTTTTTGGATTCGAGCGGACGGGTTTATAATTTACCCATCCACGGTTTGCCGTCTGCCCGCGGTCAGGGGGAACCACTGACTGGGAATTTAAAGCCAGCTGCGGGTGCAATGTTCGTGGACGTGATCAGTGGTAAAGATGAACATATTATGTTGGCCTCCAGTGCGGGTTATGGTTTTGTTACCCAGCTTGCCGAGCTACAAACAAAAAATAAAGCGGGTAAAGCCTTAATAAGTTTGCCGCAGGATGCAAGCGTGCTACCGGCTGCTTTATTTGAGTCGACAGAGGCTTTGGTGGCCGTTGTAACAAAGCAGGGGCGGTTGTTAATTTTTCCCGTAAACGAGGTGCCTGAATTGGCTCGCGGTAAGGGCAATAAGTTAATTCAAATACCAACTAAAGATTTAAAATCAGGTGACGATGCCGTGCTGGGCTTTTGTGTGTTGGAAGCGCATCAATCTATTCGTATTCACGCAGGAAAAAGGCACATTAATTTAAAACTGGCTGATTTGCAGGCTTATCAAGGTAAGCGTGCGCAACGTGGTAATAAATTACCTCGCGGTTATCAAAATCCGGATGCGATCGAGTTGATTTGTTGAAAACCGACCCCATTTATCTAGTGGATTTAATGTAACGGGACTTACCAATGAAACGAGTTTTTTTATTTCTACTTACTAACTTTGCGATTGTTATCGTACTAGGTATTACACTGCGATTACTGGGGGTAGATAGCCTGCTTAGTGACAATGGCAGTGATTTAAATATTAATTCATTGTCTATTTTTGCTGTGGTCTTTGGCATGGGTGGTTCGTTTATCTCCTTAATGATATCCAAGTGGGCGGCTAAACGTATGTCCGGTGCTAAGGTGATAGAACAGGCCGCTAATGACATTGAACGGTGGTTGTTGCAAGTGGTCGCTCGGCAAGCCGATGCGGCCAATATTGGGATGCCTGAGGTGGCCATATTTCCCGCTGCGCAACCGAATGCCTTTGCTACGGGGATGAATAAAAATAATGCACTTGTCGCCGTGAGTGAAGGTTTACTTAGGCATATGAATAAAGACGAGATCGAAGCCGTGTTGGCACATGAAATAAGCCATGTTGCAAATGGCGATATGGTGACCTTGGCGTTAATTCAAGGCGTGGTGAATACCTTTGTGATTTTCTTTGCACGGATTATCGGACACACCGTCGATCGAGTGGTGTTTAAAAACCAACGCGGTCATGGAATCGCTTATTTTGTCACTTCGATAGTGGCTGAGTTAGTGTTGGGTGTACTGGCGAGTATTATCGTCATGTGGTTCTCAAGGCAACGTGAGTTTAGGGCTGATAGCGGCTCTGCGAACCTAGTGGGAAAAGATAAAATGATCGCCGCGCTTAGAAAATTACAACAGGCATCCAATCCAAATGTGGAACTAGATGATCGTTTAACTGCGTTTGCTATCGCTGGAAAGCGGTCGGGCTTTTCACGCTTATTTATGTCGCACCCGCCTCTACATGAAAGGATTGAGGCCTTACAACGGTTATAAAAAACCCAGCTAAATTAACTGGGTTTTAAAACATAGCGAAATTTTTTGTTTACCCGGCTATTACTGGAATACCAGCGATTCTAGATTTCCATTTAGCGGGACCGGTTTGGTGTACGGATTCGCCTTTTGCATCAACCGCCACCGTAACAGGCATATCTTCGACATAGAATTCCCGTATGGCTTCCATACCCAAATCTTCAAATGCCACGAGCTTAGATTCTTTGATCGCCTTAGATACTAGGTACGCGGCACCGCCAACAGCCATCAGGTAGGTGGCTTTATGTTTTTTGATCGCTTCAATGGCGGCAGGGCCACGTTCGGCTTTACCAATCATGCCGAGTAAGCCGGTTTTATCCAGCATCATTTCAGTATATTTATCCATGCGTGTTGCGGTAGTTGGTCCGGCGGGGCCAACAATTTCCTCTCGCACAGGATCAACTGGGCCGACGTAATAGATGAATTTATTCCTAAAGTCGACGCCATCGGGTAAGGCTTCGCCTCTTGCGAACATATCGGCGATACGTTTATGCGCTGCATCACGCCCGGTTAACATATGGCCGGTCAATAATAAGCGGTCACCGGGTAGCCAGCTTTGCGCTTCTTCGTCTGTAATATTATCCAGATTAACGTGTTTGGTTTGCGCGTCGGGGGCCCAGGCGATATCAGGCCAATCGTCGAGTTTAGGCGGTTCGATATAAGAGGGGCCGCTACCGTCAAGCACAAAATGTGCATGGCGCGTTGCCGCGCAATTTGGAATCATCGCAACGGGTAAAGACGCAGCATGGGTCGGCATATGATTGATTTTAACGTCTAGTACGGTAGTTAAACCGCCTAAGCCTTGTGCGCCTATGCCCAAAGCGTTGACTTTTTCGTATAACTCAATGCGCAGTTCTTCAGCGCGGTCATTGGGGCCGCGCTTAATTAGGTCTTGAATATCGATATGTTGCATTAACGATTCTTTGGCCAACTTCATGGCCATTTCTGCGGTACCGCCAACACCAATACCCAGAATCCCCGGTGGGCACCAACCAGCGCCCATGGTTGGAACCGTTTTAAGCACCCAGTCTACCAGGCTGTCGTTTGGGTTGAGCATAACAAATTTTGATTTATTCTCAGAGCCGCCCCCTTTAGCAGCCACGTGTACGCTAACGGTGTTGCCGGGAACAACTTTCATATGCACCACGGCAGGGGTGTTGTCTCCGGTGTTTTTACGTGTACCAAGCGGGTCAGCTACTATCGAGGCTCTTAATACGTTGTCTGGGTGATTGTAGGCCCGCCTGACGCCTTCATTACACATGTCTTCCAGACTCATCGTCGCTTGCCACTGAATATCCATGCCGATTTCAACAAATAAGTTGGCGATACCGGTGTCTTGGCAAATGGGACGATGGTCCATCGCACACATGCGCGAGTTGAGTAAAATTTGCGCCATCGCATCCTTTGCAGCGGGAGACTCTTCAAGCTCGTAAGCCTTGCCTAAGGCTTGAATGTAGTCTTTGGGGTGGTAGTAGGAAATGTACTGAAAAGCCGCGGCGACGCTTTCGATAAAATCGTCTTGTTTAATAAGAGTCATGGAATAAACCTGCGTAATTAATCAGGGTTTATTGTATCAAATTGAACGATTAGCGGTGTCTTCCATACGCTTTGAAGTGGATAAATTAGGAAAGAACTGCGCCTCAAACTCTTCTGCTGGCATGGGTTTTCCGTATAAATAGCCTTGTACATAATCGCAGTGCAGACTTTCTAATAAGGCCTTTTGTTCTACTGTTTCGACGCCTTCAGCAATAACCTCTACCCCCATACTATGGGCTAAAACAATAATGGTCCGAATAATATCGGCATCGACTTTATCCACCAAACTGTTATTAACGAAGGTGCGATCAATTTTTAATAAATTGATGGGAAAACGTTTTAAATAGCTTAAAGAGGAATAACCGGTTCCAAAATCATCAATCGCTAGTTTGATACCCAATGACTTGAATACTTCGAGTTTTTCAATAACCAGCTCCTCGTTGTTCATAACCGAACTTTCGGTTATTTCAAGTTCCAATAAATGACTAGGGAGCTGTGTGGCTTTAACGATAGATGAGACGGTATCGATAATACCATCGTCTTCTAGTTGGTAAGCCGATAAGTTAACGGCCATCCGAACAGGCTCAATACCTTGGTCTAGCCAATCCTTAAGGCAGCTACAGGCGGTGGATAACACCCATTCACCAATCATATGAATTTGACCTGTTTCTTCGGATATACCAATAAAGTTATCTGGTGGAACCAGACCTTTGTCTGGGTGTTGCCAGCGTACTAAGGCTTCCATGCCCACCAGTTGGCCTGTCTGTAGACTCAATTGAGGCTGATAATAAACTTTAAGTTCATTTCGTTCGATTGCATTTCTTAAGTCGTTTTCTAAGCTGAGTCGATGATTGATTTTGTCTTCCATTGAACGGTCATAAAAAACATAAGGTACCCGGGTGTCTTTTGATTGGTACATTGCAATATCAGCGTTCTTTATCAGATCGCTAATATTGTTGCCGTTAGATGGTGATACGCTAATACCCATGCTGGCACCCAAATGCATTTCTTTGCCTAAAAATACAAAAGGGCGAGAAATATTTGATTGAATCTTATTAGCGAGTTTTTCAATCACCTCGAACGATTTAATATTAGTTAATGCGATAACAAACTCATCACCTCCAAAGCGCGATACAATGTCTTCTTGACGGACACTTCTTGTTAAACGCTCGGCGACGATTTTTAATAATAAATCGCCAGCTTCGTGGCCATAAGAATCATTGACCAATTTGAAGCGATTGATGTCTAAAAACATCACAGCCATTATGTTTTCTTTTTGATGGTGTTGCTCAAGCGCCTCGGCAGCCTTTATGCCAAACAGGGCTCTATTCATTAAACCGGTCAAGGGGTCTTTATGTTCTAAATCGGTGATTTGTTTTTCTGTGTTTTTTACAGAAAGTAGGCGTTGTATGCGTAGGTTAAAAAGCGAAAAATTTAAAGGTTTTGATAAATAGTCACTGGCACCGGCTGCAAACGCACGGTTTATAGAAGCTTCGTTATCTAAGGCGGTCAGAATAATAATGGGTATGTCTGTTTGTCCAAATTGCTGGGTTATTTTATTACACGTGTCGAACCCGTCCATACCCGGCATAACGGCGTCTAAAACGACTAAATCCGGTTTTATTCGTTCACAGTACATCAATGCTTGTTCGCCATTAACGACCTCATCGACAAGGTAACCTTGATTTTCTAGATTTTTTTTAATGCTTTGTCGAGAATTACGGTCGTCGTCAACCAGCAAAATTTTATTTTTTTCTTTAGATGGTTTAATTTCTGGCAGCGCACGCGTGGTCGTTTTTTCAGGGGTGATTTTTAAAGCGATCGCTTGCATTGCGCGCTCTGATTCAAATAAGACGGCATCGTGAAGTAGCGCTAAATCCGTTATGTTTTTATCATTACAGGCCAGCTCTAATGCATGACAGGCTTCATTTAGTTTTAATGCACCAATACTACCAGCAGTGCTTTTTATTGTGTGTGCAGCACTGCTTATCTGTACGAGGTCGGTCGCCGCAAAGCCAGTTTCCAATCGCTTCAAATAACTGGGCATATCTTCATAAAATAAACTCAATATAGTCGTAATGTCGCCGCCTAAGCTATCGTTTAGATAGTTAAAGGTGTTTTCGTCTATAACGTCAGCATTATCACTAAACGTAGAAGTGTCGTCCTCGATGAGGCTAATTTCATCTTCATCGGGATTAAGCCAACGGCTTAACAAATCACCCAATAAATCTAATTTAAGCGGTTTTGACATAAAGTCATCCATACCGACGGCTAAACATTTCTCTCTATCACCGTTTTGTTTATTGGCGGTCATGGCAACGATCGGTGTGCGTAGGCCTTGAGTTTCAAGTTGGCGAAGTTGGTAGGTTGCCTCGTAACCGTCCATTTCTGGCATTTGGCAGTCCATAAAGATTAAATCAAAGGTATGCTGTGATGCCTGCTCAACAGCCTCTTTGCCATTATTGGCGATGCTAACGGTACACTTCAAGCGTTCTAGCATGGCTTTTGCAACCAGTTGATTCGCACGATTATCTTCGACGACCAAGATGTGTCTCTGCTCAAATGATACAGGGGCATTATGGGTTTCATTGATGCTTGAATGATCTAAATCCGTTGCTGATTTTAATGCTAAATGATTATTTAGGTGGTAGATCAGGTCAGCTTCTCTGACGGGTTTTGTGATATAGCCAGCTTTCAGTTGAGCTTGCCTTATTTCATCTTCATTGATGTGGCGATTGATGGTTAGAATAATGTTGGTAGCTCTTAATTCCTCGTCTTCATCAATAAATTTTGCCAGTGCAGATTGTCTAACCCCTGAACTAAGTTCATCAATAATAATGTAGTCGTAAGGAGACTGTTGTTTTATTGCCTGACGCATCAGCTCAAGTGCGGTAGCACCGCTGCCTACAAAATCAGCCGAGTAAGATAAGGTGTTTAAATGTTGCGCCATAAACCGACGACACATGAGATGGTCGCCCACGTACAATAATTTGTTTTCCCGTGGGGGAATATGTTCTATAGCAGCGAGATTTGCGTTGATGCTATCATCCGTTTCTATTTGAATAGTAAACCAAAAAGTGCTGCCTTCATTGGGTGTGCTATCCAACCCTATTTCACCACCAAATAGGGTAACCAATTGACGGCATATAGCTAAACCTAGCCCGGTTCCACCGTATTCTCTGGTTGTTGTGCTATCGGCTTGGGCAAAGGCATCAAATACTTTTTTCTGGGCCTCTAAGGTGATACCTATACCCGTGTCGACTATTTTAAATAACAGCGATACTGAATCGCTTGGTCCTTCTTGTCGCGTTACAGAAACACTGACATCGCCTTGTTTGGTAAACTTTATCGCATTACCTAGCAAGTTATGTAAAATTTGTTGCAACCTAACGTTGTCGGAAACTAACTGCTTAGGTACGTCATCGCCTATAAAGTACGCGAGAGAAATGTTTTTACGTTGGGCTTGTGGGCTCAACAGTACAATAAAGTCTTCTAAGGTATCGCGTAGGTTGAATGATTTTTTATTTAACGAGATGGCTTTTTGATCATAGACAGAAAAATCCAATACATCGTCAATCAATTCTAATAAGGCAGTGGCACTCGAAGAGGCGACCTCTAAGTAATCTTTTTGTTGTACCGTTAAGCTCATTTCACTTAACAGTTCTAACATCCCCGAAATACCGTTTAACGGTGTTCTAAGTTCATGGCTCACGTTGGCAGCAAACTCACCTTTTACTTTTGCCGCTTCTAAGGCTAGATCGCGTGTTTTTAATAACTCATCCTCACGTTTTTCAAGAATCCTCATCAGGTTATTAAACGCCAGCTCCATGTTCACAATATCTTGCGTACCACCAATATTGGCCCGAAGTTTGGTGCCTCCATCAGTTGCTTTTTGCATATCTTCGGCAAGGTTCTGTAAAGGTTTGGTTACACGGTTGGTAATGATTAGCAAAACCCATAATAAAATGCCGGCTAAGGCACCAATCACGATTAAATTGTATTTGTAAAAATTATTTTTTAATTGTGATAGGGCATTTTTGCTGATCACTAATTGAACGTACCCTAGGAGTTGGGGCTCAAAATGTTCGTCTGCAAACGGGGATATTTCAGCATCCGTGGTGCTAAATACTGGGCTAGTGTATATCCAAGCCTGTTCATTTTCTTGATGGATGGCTGATGGGTTTACAGAGGCGGTTAAGGGTAATAACTCTAAACTGATATCGCTCAGTGAGATAGCTTGTGCATTTTCATTATAAATACCGGCAGCTTCAACGTCTGGAAATGACAAAATAGATGAGATAACAAGTTGTGCCTCATCTTCGCTTTGATACAGCAAGGCCAAACGACTTTTATTAACAAAGGAGTCTAATAATTGAACCCCTGTTTTGCTCAAGCTTTCTTTAACTGTTTGGGTAGAAAGGTTTGATGTTATAAGCGTAGCAATGGCGATCAACAATACGGTGCCAATTACATACGTCGTAGCAAGTAAGTTTTTAAAGCTAGAGCGGATAAGTGAATTTATAAAGGATTTAATCATTTGTTGGTTTTCCTTGGATAAACCAACGCAAACTTGCTTTCCTGTGTAGGGCTAATAATTAACTCAAGGTGTTTTGCGGTACGTGTGTTAATAACCAATAACTCAGACGGCATAGGTTTAATGCCAACCGATTGAAGTTTGACTAGCTTATCCGTAGCCTTAGCCAATTCTTCACCTAAGCGCACATTATCTGGCAGTATGGACAGTAGGGCGCCGCGGCGGACATGAGCAGGGTTGCTAGAAATAACCGTTTGAGAATTCTGCCAAGCATCCGCTAAAATTTTTGGAACCAAACTTTTTTCATCTAAAGTGGGTTCATGTTGTAACAGCCAGAGGGCATTAACGGTGGTTTTTTCTGTTTTAGCGATTGTCCTGTACATAGTAGCGGCTTGTTGTGTGTTAGCTACGGGGTGTTCTACCAATTTGATGCGGCTTTTTGTAGCTGCCTGGCGTGCTTTAGCGATCAACCAACCGTTAGTTTCAGGGTGAAATACCACGTGTATAAATTTTATTCTTGGGTTTAACTTGTGTAATTCGTTAAACAATGTAATGGGGTCGGGTGTGATAGAAACACCATTCATTTTTTGCTTAACTTCTCCATCAGAAAAGAAAGTAGCGCCATATAGGATTTTAGCGGGTGTTTTAAGCTCCGAAACTACAGACTTAAGGCTACCACCCAATAAAATAAGCACTGCCGGGTTGTTATTGATTAACCAATTCTGGGTATCGACTGTTTTTTCTGTTTTAGTGAAAGATTTTGTAAGCACCTGCGCACGGGTTTTGTTTTTAATACCTTCAATTATATTATCAAAAAAAAGGTTATAGGGTTTTCTAACATCAGGGTAAAAAACGGCAATTTTTGTATCCGCAGTGACACCTGCAGCGCCTTCTGCACAAGTAATTGTGCAGAACAAGCTTGAGAACAAAAATGCGTAAAAAAGGGCCTGCAGACAATTTTTGCGGACTTTATCTTCCTTGATAGCTAACAACATACAATAATCTCTATACCAGCGTTTTAATTAATCGTTTTACGTAATTCGACAAACAAACCGCGGCCGGCTTGAGGTAAGTCATCGGGGATTAACCCCGGCGCTAATGAGGGCTCCCTTACTGTTTCGTCAAATAAGTTTTTAGCCGATAGGGCAAACTCAAAGCCTGGCGCAAACTCCTTTGCGCGTAGGGTTAAATCAACCACGGTATAGTTATCAATATCGCCACGGGTGTCGCCGAATGCGCGATTTCTATCACGTACGTGGTTGAGTTGGGTGTTAATCGACCAGGTGTGATCTATAGCATAATTAGCCCGTAAATACGCTTGTTGCTCAGGAGCATCGGCCGCGTTACTGTCTGTTTCCTTGTCTTCAGATGACTGATAGGCGTAATTAGCATACACATTCAGCCGATTACTGGCTTGCCAATTAACCTCCATTTCCAAACCGTGACCGCTTTGTGAGCCGGTATTATTTGCGGTTGTGGGGTTGAAACGAATAATGTCCTCCATCGTGTAATGAAATAAGTTTAGACTTAGTTTTAAATCGTCACTTGCCGCGTAATCAAAAGCCAGTTCATAGGTGTCAATAACTTCAGGGTCTAAGTTTGGGTTACCTAACGCTACAGGGTTGTTAATATTAAATTGTTCGGCAAAGGAAGGTGCGCGAAATGAACGGCCGTACAGTAATTTACTGGTTAAGCGGTAACTGGTTTGCCACACAAGCGCCAGCCGAGGGTTTAGTGTGCTTCCAAAATCGGAGTAGTGGTCGTAGCGTAAGCCCGCGGTTAATGTCCAATCCGGTGCAAAGTCCCAAGCGTCTTGTACGAAAGCGTAATAAATTTTGCGGGTTTTTTCTTGATTAAACGGTGTGGTGTCGGAGACATCTACCAGGCTACCTAAGGGCAAAATCATAGGCCCGGGTGCGATGTAAAAGTTCCTCTTTTCCTCAATTTTGTATTGATCTTGGTGGTGAAACCCTGCGCCTACCCGGACGTCGTGATTTGTTAACCCGGTATAAAAAGCCGATAGGTCAATGCGGTTGTGCCGTTCGTAAACGTCGGGTTCACCGATAACACCATCAGGAAAGGCACCGCCCAATGTTCCGGCAGGTAAAAGGGTCAGGTTTGAGCGTGTAATGCTATTAAAAAAACTGTATTGCGCTTTTATATCCCAGTTTTCAGAGAAATCTGTATTTTGATAAGTAATATCTGCATTGTACCGGTCAGCATCAGCCGTTCCTTTGTTATCTAAAGCAGAGAATAATCCGGCCGCTGTTTCAACATCTTTTCTGCTTTGGTAGCCTGCCCTAATGTGCCATCGCCCTTTCTCTATATCACCTCGAACGTCCAGTGATTGTTTGCCTGTGTTGACACTCCCCGGAGCTAATGAAACCCTAGGGTTAATAAACAAACCATCATAAAAAGTTTGAGCATCAGCGTTTATTTTTTCTTTTTGGCCGTTTGTATCCGCCAATTGTGCAGAAAATGCGGTTTGCCAGCCGGCAAACTCCCCACCGTATTGTAACCATGCGCGGTACTCGTTAAAACTGCCGGCAGACGCACCCAATTCTAAGCCGTCTATCTCGGTTGCATTTTTTGTAATAATATTAATAGTGCCTGCGTACGCATCAGCACCGTAGATAGCAGAACCTGGGCCGCGTATAACTTCAATACGAGAAATATTCTCAACGGGCATACCGCCCCAGGCTTGTGATCGATCACCAGCAAAAACATTGGTGATTGGTATGCCATTAATAAGCATTAAAACTTGCGGGTTAACGTCGGACGTAATGCCACGTATTTGATAAATAGGGTTATACCCCCCCGCTGAGTAGGAAACGTGTAAGCCTGGAATGCTTTCTAATACCTCGTCGATATCTCGCGCACCCATTTGGCGAATGCTTTTAGCACTAATAATACTGGCAACTGCGGGTGCCTCGGAGACGGTTTGCTTACGGCCCGTGGCGATATAGATAAACTCCTCATCGCCGTATGCTTCTGCTAAAGAGAAATCATCATCATTGTCATACGCATAAACTGGCGATAAAAATGCAAAACATGCCGTTAAAAGACAAGCCGTAACAAAGTGCTTCATAGTAAAACCTACAACTTTTAATTATCATGTTGTAAGCCTAGTAGAGATTTTAAAAATTACCAGTCTCTTTTTTCTTGCCCGATATAGTCTAAGCGCTCACAACCTAGTGGGAAAAAGCGTCCTTCTTTCTGAGCTGATGAGTCGATATAACAAGAAATATTTCCAATGGAAAATGCTAAAACAGAGTAGTGGTGATACTCATTTAGAGTAATTTTTTGGTCTGCCATTAGTGCAGCGGCTAATCCGGCAACATTTAAAATTTGGCGGAAACGTTCTTTTAAAAGAATTTTTTCGACATCGAGAGCTAACTTCAAATATTGACCATTTGCAAGACCTAACTCTTCTGCTTTATTTAATAGAGGAGCTATTCTTTCATCATGATTGATAATGGGTCGACCAAATCCACCGATACGGCGGAACGTTTTTAGATGATTAATCACAAAACTTTTTAATTCGATACCCTCATCAATAGCTTGCTTAGCTTGAATAAGAAAATACATGGCATCTAATTCAGCTTGTGAACCATAAATATTGGCTTCCGAAATTGCAGTGGCAGCGGACGTAGCTAAAACGCAAGTTGATCTGGCTGTTCCAGTGAGGGAAGCAACTCGATTATTCCAAATTCTGGGTTCTGGGTAGCTGGTTGACAAGACCCAAATAGCTTCAAATAGTTTAATCTGGTTATCGTCAAATTCCTTTCCAGTAATGCCGAACATTAATAATTTAAACCAAGAAAAGTCGTTGAGTTCGGTAAATAAATCTTTACCGCGAAAAACCACGCGTTCACCCGAAAACCATGCGCCCATGTCAGTTTGCCAATTATCTTCGGCATGTACTAAAGTGTAGGGGCCCCTCATAAGGCCCCCTGTAAATTGTCTTCTTTAGGTGCGGGGCCTGGATCATTGGTAAGTGTTAAACCATCACCAAAAAATGGGTAGTTACGCCAGCCGAGTTTTTTTTGTTCTAGCGCGTGAGCGGCAGCGCCGGGTAAGCGGAGCAGTAAAAACAATATTTCTGCCTGATCTTCAGTCATTTGCAAGTCGGTAAAAGCTGCCGCTATAACACCAGTCATCGCTAACGGGCAGTCGGCTGCTTTTTCTAATTGCTGGCGGTGCTCAGACAAATAGGCGAGGGCACCTTCTTCAGGGCATAAACTGGTTAAATGATCCAATGTTTGTAACACGGGTGTCGTGCAACTCGCGCCGTAGGGATCAAAACCGGGTGGGTGTTCGCTAGCAGGCCAAACCTCAACGGCTTGTTCGTCTTGATAGTTGGCCAAGTGTTGCTGCCATTGGCTGAGTTCAAACCCACATTGCTGCCATAAACGCATAACTTGGTACACTTCTCGTGCGCCACCATTTTTACCAGCCCCGGGTGCTAGTGCTGCCATAAGGCAGGAAGCCGCAGTAGAACCACCTACGCCGCCGTTCATTGCGGCACGCACACTAAGGTCGCGTGGCCCTGGGTTGGCGATGGCTACAGCCACGGATTCTAATAGGCTTGATTGCCAAGGCTGAGGTTTTTCTAGCTTAAATAATAAATAAATATATTCAGCCCACGACACCTTGCCTAACAGCTCACCATATACGTCATAACCAGAGCAATAGGCAGCTTTGGCTGCAAACGGGTTATCGGCTTCGGCTTCTTCATGCCATATGTTGGTGGTAATGCATTCTTTTTCTTTTGTCATGATTAGCGCATACCTTCTAACCGAGTCGCAATAGGGGGGACTTCCAAGGGATCAATACGAACGTCAAGTAATACTGGGCCTTTACGTCGACACATGTGGTTAATGTCTAAATTAATTAAATCGTCAGCTGATTCGATGGTATGGCTCATAATACCCATTGATGAGGCCATTAAGGCGTAGCTAATGCTGGGGAGCTCATTGGCAATGTCGGCAGACTTGTTTAACAACTGGCCATGCTTGACCATACCGAGATGTTGGTCGTTCATAATTAAAAAAATTACGTTTAAATTTTCTTATTGAGCAACGGTTATTTCGTTACCTGACATAAGAAAGCTGCCATCACCGACGATACAAACCACAGGGTCATTGGGGTGGGCCAATGCCGTACCAATGGCACTACCAACAGACCAGCCCATGGAGCAAAATTCTGCGCAAATTTGTAATAAACCAGCGTCATTATTTCGACGATCATTGTTAGACCGACTTGTACCTCTACGTTGTTGCAGACGCCTGTCGTTCGGGTTTAGGTAATGGATGGCCCAAGCAAGGTTGTTCCCAGTATCAGCTAAATAACGCGTGTTAGGTGGAAATAGTTTGGTTAATTGTGCCATTAAAAACTGAGGTTTTAGCGGTGAAGTGACTGTATTGACCTTATCAGGCTCATCGTACTCAAAAGGTACAGCTTTTTGATTGCCTTTTTGCAAGTAACTAAAGAACATGGTTTTATCGATAATTGATTTATTTTGAATTAAGCCAGAGTTTTCATTTTCTGTGTCCTGTTTATTCTTGTTATCTAAAATCGCCTCAAGAATGGTAGGAATGTGGCCTCCAACATGAAGCTTAGCAACGGAAGACCGCGTAAAATTGTCTTCATTGTCGTCTATATGAATTAGTTTGTTATTTAATAAAGTTTTTTGGTCCCAAGCATTGCTAGTGAATTCGCCTAGCGCTGAGCCAATAACTAGGACGGAGTCTACAGAAGGGTCTTCAAGCACCTTGTTAGCGCTTTTGTGCCCAGCAAAGCCAATAACGCCACGGTATGAAGGGTGATAAGGATTTACAAAACTTTTACCATCAGGTGTTGCTACAAATGTGGCGTCCATTGTGTTAATGCATTGCAAAATCAAACTGCTACAGTCTTTAGCGCCTGCGCCTACAACAAAAACAGTTTTTTTCGATTTGTTCAGTTCCATATTTAACTGATTTATTGCATGTTCATCCTTAAAGTTAGGGCGTCTTAAAAGATTCTTAATATTGACTTCTGAAGTAGTGTTAATGGAGATGGATCCTTTAAGAATATCAGCAGGAATACTAAGATGAGCTGGGCCACACGGTGTACTAAATGCAGACATTATTGCCGAAACTAATTTTTGTTCGAATTGTTCAATATGGGTAACGTAGCTGTTATAACGTGTGCAAAACTCAAGCATACCTGCGATATTTACGCCAGTATCCCCAGATTCCTGCATTGCTTTTTTGCCCAGTTTATCTTGTGATGCTTGCGGTGTAATGACCAATAAAGGGGTATTGTTTTCGTAAGACGAGGCGATGCCTGTGATCATATTGGTGGCGCCTGGACCCGTTGTAGAACAACAAACACCAAGTTTGCCAGTGTTTCTAGCGTAAGCATCGGCCATAAACACGGCCCCTGTTTCATAACGTGCGGTTATGGCGCGGATTCCACCACGACGTTCACTTTTTGCTAATGCGTTGTATAAGGGTTCGATCGCTCCGCCTGGGATCCCAAAAATGTATTCAACGCCCATTTCCTCTAGATATCTAATGAGTAGGTCGCAGGGGTTAACCTGATTCGTTTTTAGTACTTCTGAAATAACTGATGACATGATTAGGGTTCCCTTTATATTTTTATTTTATTAACCGTCAAAAAAACGTCATAAATATATTAACGTTTAAAAACAATAAGTTACATTATCTACCTAAATAAAGTGTCAAATATAGTTTAAAATTAATATAAAATACTAACCGTGTAAAGCTTTAATTTAAAAAATTTGATAAATAATAGTGGTTTAAACGCTATATATAAGAATATTAATTAAGTTATGGATATAACTTGATGTTTAAAGGTATAGGGTGGGGAGATTTTTATAACGCGTAAATAGCGCTCAGGTCATGGTCATTGCAACCAGATCTGGTTGGTATAAAACCCTTCCAAGAATCTAGTTCTTTAGAAGGGTTTTTCTTTATTTGTTGGGTATATGTATAGCTCGGTTATCTACAGCTAATGCGGCTTCGTGAAGGGCTTCTGACAGTGTTGGATGGGCATGAATTGTTAGCGCTAAATCTTCACTGCTGGCGGAGTACTCCATAGCAAGCACAGCTTCAGCGAGCAACTCAGATGCTTGTGGCCCAATGATGTGTACGCCTAAAATCTGATCGGTTTCTTTACTCGCAATAATTTTAACCAGTCCGGTGGTGTCACCTAAGGCTTGAGCCCGACCGCTTGCGCTAAAGGGGAAGCTACCGATTTTTATTTTTTCACCGGTTGATTTAAGGTGTTGTTCGGTTTGACCAACCCACGCAATTTCTGGCTGGGTATAAATAACACTAGGTATTACATCATAATTTATTTGAGGTTCTTCGCCGTAGATGACTTCGGCTACCGCAATCCCTTCTTCAGAGGCCTTGTGAGCGAACATAGGGCCACGAATTAAATCACCAATAGCATAAACGCCAGGTTGGGATGTTTGCCAAATCTCATCGACCTCAATAAAGCCGCGCTCATCCAGTTCTATCGGCGCTTCAGGTGCAAATAAGTTATCGGTATTTGGGCAGCGACCGACTGAAACAATCAGTTTGTCTAACTCAATACTGTGTTCACCCGTTGCATCTTCATAATTAACGACAACTTTTTTACCTTTGGGTGTGGCTTTTGTTACACGGGCGCTCATCTTAATATCGAGGCCTTGTTTTTTAAATTGACGCATCGCTTCAGCGGCAATTTTTTTGTCTGCTGCAGGAAGAAATTCGTCTTGCGCTTCGAGTAAGATGACGTCTGATCCCAAGCGGTTCCACACGCTACCTAATTCTAGACCGATGACGCCTGCACCTATAACACCAAGTGTTTTAGGTGTTTTTTTGAAGTTTAACGCACCGGTAGAGTCAACGATATTTTTGTTATCGACAGGGGCAGAGGGAATGTCTATAGGACGTGAGCCTGTTGCTAAAATAACGCTATCAGCTGAGATGATCGATTTATCTTTTCCACTGGTAATTTCAACTTGCTTACCCGCCAATAGTTTGCCTTTACCATGAAAACTGGTGACTTTATTGGCCTTAAATAACCCACTAATACCCCCTGTTAGACGGGCAACAATCTCGTCTTTATTCTTGATCATTGCGGCAACATCCATTTTTAAGCCAGTTACCGTGATGCCGTGGTTATCAAGACCGTGATTTAATTGCTCATAATGATGTGATGATTCCAATAAAGCTTTTGAAGGAATACAGCCAACATTAAGACAGGTACCACCTAAAGAGGCTTTGTTGTCTTTACCTGTAAATGCATCAATACAGGCTGTTTTAAGCCCTAATTGGGCGCAACGAATAGCGGCTACATAGCCACCAGGCCCACCACCAATTACGACAACGTCAAATTTTTTTTCTGTGCTCATAAGTTACTCCTAAATGTTTATACGTTTAAGAGTAACCTAGAGGGATCTTCTAGGAAGTCTTTGATGGTGACTAGGAATGAAACAGCTTCTTTACCATCAATAATTCGATGATCATAAGATAAGGCTAAGTACATCATTGGGCGAATAACCATTTCACCATTTTCAACCACGACGCGCTGATTGATTGCATGCATGCCTAAAATAGCACTTTGCGGTGGGTTTAAAATGGGTGTAGACATCATCGAGCCAAATACGCCACCATTGGTGATAGTGAAGGTTCCGCCGGTTAAGTCTTCATAACTTAGGCTGCCATTTCGCGCTTTTTCACCAAACTCTGCAATACCGTTTTCAATGCCAGCAAAATTACGCAAGTCGGCATCCCTTAAGACGGGTACTACTAGGCCTCTTGGTGAGGAGACGGCGATCCCTATATCATAAAAACCGTGATAAATAATGTCTTGCTCATCGACTGATGCGTTGACGACGGGGTAAAGTTTTAAGGCTTCGACGGCCGCTTTAACAAAAAAGGACATAAAACCCAATTTGGTTTCGTGTACTTTGGCAAAGGTCTCTTTGTATTTATTACGGATATCCATAATAGGTTGCATATTGACTTCATTAAAAGTCGTCAACATGGCGGTGTTTTGCTGTGCTTGAATTAATCGTTCTGCAACTTTAGCGCGCAAACGGGTCATCGGTACGCGTTGTTCGGCGCGATCGCTGGAGGGTAGTGTGGGTTTTTGTTCTGCAGCTGTTGCTTTAGCAGGCGCAGCCATAGCTGCAGGAGCTGTTTGTGGTTCTTTAGCCTCGCTTGATAGAGCGTTTAGGTGATTAAGAATATCAGTTTTTGTTATTCTTCCGCCTTTTCCGGTAGCTGTAATTTTAGTGGTGTCTAAACCGTGTTCTGCCACTAATTTTCTAACCGCGGGACTTAATGCTTCACTGGAGCCTGAGTTTATTTCCACAGCCGCTATTGTCGGTTCTGTTTGAGTGCTAGGCGGTGTTTCTATGCTAGCGCTGCCACTTCCTTCTTCAATACGGGCAATCAGTTGGCCACCGACAACGGTAGCACCTTCTGTTTCAAAAATTTCAGCCAGTATACCGTCCGCTAAGGCAGGGACCTCTAAGACAACTTTGTCAGTTTCTAAGTCGACAAGGTTTTCGTCCTTTAGAATGGCGTCGCCAGCTTTCTTATGCCAAGTAACTAGAGTTGCATCCGCAACGGATTCCGGGAGGCTGGGTACTACGACTTCAATGCTCATGATTTGGTCCTTTGTAAAATCTTAATGTTATTAATAAAGTGCTTCATGGATTAGTTTTTGTTGTTGCTCGACATGCAAACTAAATTGGCCTACAGCGGGTGAGGCTGACATCTCGCGTCCGGCATATTTAAGTTCTAATTTTTTACTTAATAAGTCAAAAAACCGGTGCCTAATTTGATACCAAGCGCCTTGATTCATAGGTTCTTCTTGGCACCAAACAAATTGTTTCAGTTTAGGGTATTTTTTAAACGACGCTTGTAATTCCTCGATAGGGAACGGGTATAGCTGTTCAGCTCGTAAGATAGCGACGTGCTCTAATTTATCTTCTCTACGGCGTTCCAGTAAATCGTAGTAAACCTTGCCAGAACAGACAATTACTCGAGTGACCTTTTTAGGGTCGATATCGTCGATTTCTTGGATTAATGGTTGAAAGGATCCTTTGGTTAGCTCTTCTAATGTAGAGGTGGCCAGCTTGTGTCGTAATAAGCTTTTAGGGCTCATGATTACTAATGGTTTACGGAAAAAACTCAATGACTGGCGACGCAGTAGGTGGAATATCTGTGCCGGTGTAGACGGTACGCAAATTTGCATATTGTGTTCGGCGCACAATTGTAAATAGCGTTCTAAGCGGGCAGATGAATGCTCAGGGCCTTGGCCTTCATAACCATGTGGTAATAACATGACCAAGCCACAGAGACGGCCCCATTTGGTTTCGCCAGAGCTAATAAACTGATCCATCACCACCTGGGCGCCATTAGCAAAGTCGCCAAATTGCGCTTCCCATATCACCAAGTCGTCTGGTTCTGTCGTCGAGTAACCATACTCAAAACCGAGCACAGCTTCTTCTGATAAAAACGAGTCGTACAAGGAAAATGTTCCTTGTTTTAGCATCAAGTGTCTTAAGGGTATATAGGTTTCGCCATTTTGAGTGTTGTGTAACACTGCGTGACGGTGAAAGAATGTTCCCCGGCCTACGTCTTGTCCGGTGATGCGAATGTCTCGCCCTTGTGCCAATAAAGTGCCGTAGGCCATATTTTCTGCGTAGCCCCAATCAATAGGTTGGGCGCCGACCGACATTTTTTTTCGGCTTTCTAGGACTTTTTCAACGCGTGCTTGCACGGCAAACTCGGGTGGTAGCTCGAGCATTAATTCAGAAATTTTATGGAATTGCTTTGCCGTTACAGTGGTATCGCAGGGATCATCCCACTTACTGTTTAAAAAGGTATCCCATTTTGCAACGAACGGGTTAACCTTATGGTCTAAAATAGGCCGTGAAACGATCTCGCCTTTTTCTAAGGCGGCCCGGTATTCAGCCTCAAGTTTGGCAGCATCTTCGGCGTTTATCGTACCTTCTTTAATCAAACTGTTGGCATACAACTTACGCGTAGTGGCCATGGCGCGAATGGTTTTATACATTAGCGGTTGGGTGACAGCAGGCTCATCAGCCTCGTTATGACCACGGCGGCGATAACAAATCATGTCAATAACAATGTCTTGCTTAAACTCTTTACGAAAATCTACTGCGAGTTGTGATGCAAATAGGACCGCTTCGGGATCATCACCGTTTACATGTAATATCGGTGTTTCCAACATTTTAGCCACGTCAGTGCAATACAGGGTGGATCGTGTATCCGCGGGGTTGCTGGTGGTAAAGCCGACTTGGTTGTTAATAACGATATGGATAGTGCCACCGACGCCGTAGCCTCGGGTGCGGGACATCTGTAGGGTTTCCATCACCACGCCTTGGCCTGAAAAAGCAGAATCACCGTGAATCTGAATGGCGACCACCTCATTTTCTCCAGATTGGCCGCGTCGATCTTGCCTTGCGCGAACAGACCCTTCAACAACGGGGTTAATGATTTCAAGGTGTGACGGGTTAAAGGCTAGCGCTAAATGCATCTCGCCGCTGGGCGTGGCTATATCTGATGAAAAGCCCATATGGTATTTAACGTCACCGGACCCGTTTTTTGAAGGGGAGGCTGAACGCTTGCCTTCGAATTCTTCAAACAAAATAGCAGGGTTTTTGCCAAAGATATTGACTAATACATTTAACCTACCGCGATGTGCCATACCAATAACGGTTTCTTTTACGCCGTGCTCGCCGCAGCGCTGAAGCATTTCGTCGAGCATAGGGATTAAGCTTTCGCCGCCTTCTAATGAAAACCGCTTTTGGCCGACATAGGTGCGGTGCAAGTAATTTTCTATGCCCTCGGCTGCGCTCAATAGCTTTAAAAGCCATTTCTTCTGATCAGTGTTTAAACTTAAATGCCCGCGAGGGCCTTCCATACGGCGACGAACCCATGAGCGCATTTCGGTATTTGAAATATGCATGTATTCAACCCCGATGCTGCCGCAGTAGGTTTCTTGAAGGATAGGGAGGATATCCTTAAGGGCTAATTGCTCAGGGGTATTGTGCAGCGTGCCGGTGTCAAATTGTGTATTTAAATCCAGTTCGCTGAGACCGTGAAAAGCAATATCCAATTCAGCAATATGTTTTGTTTGGTTCTTTTTTAAAGGGTTAACGTTGGCTTGTTTATGCCCGTTAATACGATAAGCATTCATTAGTCTAGACACTGCAGCTTGTTTTGAAAGCTGTTCGGCTGACACCCCACCTTGAATAACACGCATACCGGTTGGTGCCTTGGCAAGGTCGGCAAAATGTTTTTTTATGGATGAATGGGGGATATCTATGCTTTCGGCATTAGAGCGAATGGCATTAAACTCTTTTTGCCACTGGGGATCTACTGAATCGGGGTCATTCAGGTATTGTTCGTACATATCCTCAACAAAATTAGCGTTTGCCCCGTTAAGAGCGGATGTGCTTTTAAAAAGCTGAAGCAAGTTATTCATCAAATGTATTCCGTCAGGTATGAAGTTGTCTAGTTTTAGTGTAGTTCAGAATATATAAAATATATGATTATTCTTAAAAAAAAATTCAATCTACTAAATTTGGTGCCCCGAGCAGGATTCGAACCTGCGACTTCACCCTTAGGAGGGGTGCGCTCTATCCAACTGAGCTACCGAGGCGTCGATAAAATAAGGTGCTAATTTTGGCCTTAAAAGTAGAGTTTTATTGGCTTAAATGATAGCACTAATGAGGTTTTCAAGGGTAGTGGAAAGTGGATGTTTTATGTGTTTTTTAAAACAGGGTTTATTTGGTTTTTGGCGCGCTCACGTTCGCATTCGGCAATGAATTTGTGAATATGTCGTTTAGACTCCGTATCCAAATTAAGAAACTCGCAGCCAAGACGTGTAAACCCCTCTCGTGGGTTTCTTTTTACCGAACAGACGGTTAGGTCAACATAGGCAGTCAAGCCATGTTTTAAACGAATGCTGCTGGGTGATAATATATCCCCTTTCTTAACATAACTGCTCGATTGAACAGCGATGCATGCTCCACCGTAACTTACATCGTATAAATAGCCAGATACCTCGTTTTCGGAAAACTGAATCGCTGCGTTAACGCTATACTTTCCTATCGCGTCTAAAGGAATACGAAAGAAAGCCCTTTTTTGCGGGTAATAAATTTTTTCTGGTAATGCGGCAATATAACCTGTGTCAAAGGGGGCGTTGGGCTTAAGGATGACCGTATTAAATTTAAAATGAACAGCTTGTTGTTTAGCGTTAACTTGGATGATTGAATTGGTTGTTACTTTGTTATGACCGTCCTTATCGTTAAACGGGTCGAGTAAAAACCCTTCTTTTAGAACATCTGAAATTCTACTGGTGTATTCGGATTGATCGTTTAAAACAACCGAAACATGGACGTTAGAGGCGGCTAATTTTCGCAGCATGTAATGAATGCGGTTCGGCCTCGTTATAAAATTTGGGTTGTCGTCGTAAAGGTCGTGTTTTTTCCTTTCCGTAGATAAAATAGCTTTTAGTTCAGACAGAAAGGTCATTGCTTCTTTAAGCTGTGGTGATGTTTCTTGATATCTTACTGCTCATTGATTGTCCGTTAGAACCATACGTTGTGTTATTGCCGCCTAATTGGCCACGAAGTTCTGCAAGTGAACGTTGAGTATAACGACGATTCAATTCAATAATAGAACCATTCACCTCGTTTTGGCTTTTATTGTCGATAGACAGCCGCTGAACGTCTGACCAAAGGTCGCTCATTACTTGCTTTTTATCAGTGATTTTTAATTGTGAAATAAAATCATTTAATTGATATAAGCCTCTGGTTACGTTGATCTTCTTTAAAAAGGCGTGTGTTTTTTTTGTGTTGTTTTCCAGTTCTGACACCAGTCTTTTTTTAGCAGATGAAAGGGTTAATAAATCGATACTGTTAGGCGTTTCTAAACTGATCTTTTCTTGTTTTAAAAGGTCATTTAATTGGTTTGAAAGGGTTGTTAAGGTTTGTAATAACCCCATTAATTGGTCTAAGGCATGTGTGTTCATAGTGATTTCTTTTTTGGAGTAAGAAGGACGGTTTCATTATTAATGATCCGTTCGGCTATAGTGTCATCATTGATTTCATAGTCGCCGTTCTCTATCGATTGTGAAACGCTTTCGACGCGGGCATTATCGATAATGGGTATGTCACTCAGTGATTGTTCGACCTGTTGAAGCGTTGAGGCTGTTGTCGTTAAATCAATACTGTCAGCGTTGGCGGGCCTATTCGGTGTTGTCGTGGGGGCTTTGCCGCTCTTACCGGCATCATTCGATTTTTTTGAAGAAGTCTGATTGGATTTGTTCGACGTCCTTTTTATATTTATAGACATAATAGCTCCTGGTCTGTTTTAACGTTTATCGGCTGAAGTTGATAAACCTTAAGGCCGTATAAAAAAATGTTAGATGGTTACTTTAACGGTGTTTTTGTTTGTTACCACTGCTTGAATGATTTTTTTAGTTCGTATGTTCTTAACCGTTATTTTGTCGCCCATACTGCCTTTTTTTAGAGCGATACCTTTCATGCTTATTTTAAAACCGTCATTACTGGCCATGATAGACACCCGGTCGCCCCTGTTGATTAAGATAGGCTGAGCCAACGTATTTACATTGATTATGTCGTCTTTGCGGAGTCTTCTTTTTAACACTAAATTAACGGCCTGACTAGGTTCTGAGAGATAAAGGGATCCTAAGTTATCGATTTCTTTTTTCATCAGGCGGATGTCATCTTTTTGTATCAAATGCCCTTTCCTCATGGGTTTGTTTGCAACAAGCACATCATCATAAAGTGTAATTGTTGATGATATGAATATTCGCCAGTCGGCAGTTGAAACACAACGGATATTGAGCGTATTTCTACCCGGCTTTATCGGTGTGTCCGTTAAGTGTATCTGGAGAGGTGATGGGCATTTTTTTAGTTTTAACCTAGGGTCAATGGTGTGAATTTGTATGTTGTATTCTTTGTCGATGACGCCTAAATTAGCCTCAAGAAAACGGTGTGCCTGTTGTTTGATTTCGTCATGTTTTTCAAAACCGGCTTCAAGTGCCAGTGCGGGTTGTAAAAAAAAGAATAAAAAAAATATTTTTTTTGAAAACAAGTTCATAAATTTTAGCCTATGCTTAATGTTGGATTTAGTATGTTTATAAACATGCATTAACTATGCCGTAGTTTTTTTTAAAATGATAATTACACGTCATAAACGCATCGAGGTGAAAGAAATGACAGGAATATTAAAAGGTATCGATGATCGCACGAACCTAGCGGGCACCAATAGGTTAGAGCTTTTAATTTTCGACTTAGGGACTGAACAAAAATTCGGTATCAATGTGTTTAAAATACAAGAAGTCATCCAGCGGCCAAAATTAACAAAAATACCAGGCGGCAATGACGTCGTACGCGGTGTTTGCCAGTTACGCGGCAAAGATATTCCGGTTATAGACATGTCCATGGCGATTGGAGAACCTGCAATAAATGACGACCAAAACTCATTCGTGATCATCACCGAGTTTAACCGCTCGGTACAAGGCTTTTTGGTGGCTGGTGTTGATCGTATTGTCAATCTTTATTGGCAACACATTAAACCCCCTCCAAGTGGTGTAGAACATGGTGGTTACGTTACTGCGCTAACTGAAGTTGACGATGAATATGTACTCATTATAGACGTTGAAAAGATCCTTAGTGAAGTGGACGATGGACCCGATGGTGTCTCAAAGGATATCCTTGATAAGCGATTAAAGAAAAAAGGCCATGCCCTAGTTGTAGACGACTCAATCGTAGCGCAAAATCAAGTCAAGCGCGTACTCGACGATCTAGGAATGGACTATACAGTGGCTAATGACGGCCAAGAAGGCCTGGATATTTTAAAAAAATGGATCGCTAATGGGGTGGATGTGCCTGCTTTTTTAACGATGATCATCTCCGATGTGGAGATGCCTCGAATGGATGGCTATACCTTAGTGACTGAAGTACGAAAAACCCCTGAATTAGAGGGTTTGTATGTGATGTTACACACCTCATTAAGTGGTGTATTTAATGAAACCATGGTAAAGCGTGTGGGTGCGGATATTTTTATGGCGAAATACAAGCCAGATGAATTGGCTGAGGCCGTTCAACAACGCATGCGAATTGAACAAGGGATTTAAACTAAATTGATGTCACCTTTGATGTTATTAATGGCATGGAAATAACTGCGCTTGAGTTTCAGCGCTTTCAAACTTTTCTTAAAGTAGCCAGCGGCATTTCCCTAGCGGACAATAAGCAATACCTTGTCAATAATAGGTTGCGCCCTTTGTTAAATGAGATAGGCGTTGATGAATTGGATGATTTGCTTTCATTGATTGAGGCAATGCCCGACGATATTTTAACGATGAAAGTTGTGGGGGCGATGACGACAAACGAAACCTTTTGGTTTCGAGACTCACTGCATTTTCATGCGCTAGAACAAAAGGTAGTCACTGAACTGGGCGAAAAAGAGCGCATCTCATTATGGTCTGCGGCTTGCTCCACAGGTCAAGAAGCTTTTAGCCTCAGCTTGTCTATTGATAAAGCTTTACACTTAATTAATAAGCGACCCACGGTACAGATTGTCGCGACGGATATTTCTGAAAAAAACATTCATCAAGCAAAGAAAGGCGTCTACACCGATATGCAATTATCGAGAGGGCTGCCCAATGAGATTAAAGCTGAGCACTTTAAAGGTGTAAGGGGCGGCTGGGAAGTTTCTGACAAACATCGTTCAAGGGTTTTATTTCAGCAATTAAATTTAATTAATGATTTTTCTACACTAGGTGACTTTGACGTGGTTTTTTGTCGGTATGTTTTAATATATTTTGCAACAGCAACAAAGGTCGATATTTTGAATCGCATTGCCCAACGGATAAAACCCGGCGGCTACCTGTTTTTGAGCAGTTCTGAGCAAGTTCCCGAAAACGTTAAAGGGCTTCAAATTGTTAGAGATGCCGGTTGCAAATACTACCGGAAAAGCTAATTTTACAGGTTACATTGTTGCCGGTTTGCCGCTGTTGCCGCTTTTTTTGCCGTTTTTAACGCGATAAAATTTTACTTAAGTACTTGAATATAAAGTAATAAAAGATTTGGCATGGTTTCTGCTCTATTGTTTTTAACAAAACAGGAGCAAGACATGATATCTACCATCGACTCATTATTTGGTGTACACGAAAAAGGCCTTATTTTTCGTTCCAAACGGGCTGAAGTGCTGGCCTCTAATATGGCTAATGCTGATACCCCTGGGTATAAGGCTAGAGACTTTGACTTTAAGTCAGTTTTAAACCAACTGGATGGGTCCCAAACCTCGCTACGGCGAACTAACGCCAATCATGTTGGTTTCGATAAGTCACCGGCCACTATAAATCTGTCCTATCGCATTCCAAATAGTGCCTCATTGGATGGCAATACCGTAGATGTTAACGCTGAACAGGCACGTTATGCTCAAAATGCACTCGATTATCAAACCTCTGTACGTTTTCTAAACGGCAAAATTTCATCTTACCTTTCAGCATTGCGGGGTGAATAACCATGTCTCTATATAGTATTTTTGATATTGCAGGTAGCGGTATGAGCGCACAAACGACGCGTCTTAATATAGTGGCCAGTAACATGGCCAACGCGAACACTACGAGCAGCAGCTCTAATGAAACATACCGCGCCCGTCAACCGGTTTTCGCTACCGTACTGCAAAACTCAATGAAAGCTCAAGCTGATTCGGCCAAGGGTGTTCAAGTACTGGGTGTCGTAGAAAGTCAGGCACCGTTACGTCAAGAATATGCACCCCAGCACCCAATGGCTAATGCAGACGGTTATATTTTTAAGCCGAACGTCAATGTGGTCGAGGAAATGGCCAATATGATGTCAGCCAGTCGCAGTTATCAAAATAACGTTGAGATGCTTAATACGGCAAAACAACTCTTACAACAAACCTTAAAAATCGGTCAATAACGGAGAACTGATATGTCTGAAATCGATTTCAACACTTTACAGGGGCTTGGTTTAGCAAAACAAACCCAAACCGATAAAGCCAAAAAAGACGGCGACCTAGGTCAGGCGGACTTTCTAGAACTGATGGTCACCCAGCTTAAAAACCAAGACCCCTTAGACCCCATGGACAGTGGTGCATTTTTAGGCCAGATCGCTCAATTTAGTACCGTCTCAGGCATTGGCGATTTACAAACATCGTTCTCAGAGTTCGCTTCGTCTGTTGCTAATGATCAGGCATTACAAGCTTCTAACTTAGTAGGGCGACGAGTGATTGTGCCGCTACAAAATGGCGTTCTAAATGAAGGCGGGGCGATTGAAGGTGAGGTAACGCTACCAGCCAGCTCACCTGATGTGTCCATTAATATTTCAAATCAAAACGGTGAGCTAATAAAAACCATTTCATTGGGCACACAGGCGGCAGGCCCTGTGCCATTCAAATGGGACGGTAGCCTGAATAATGGGGGTATAGCACCAGCAGGCCAATATAACGTGGACGCGATAGCGCGGATTGACGGTCAAAACTTTGAGCTAGATACCCAATTATTGGTAGATGTTGAAAGCGTCACATTAGGCGGCCCAGGTAGGGGTTTGCAGCTAAATCTTGCCGGTTTAGGCAGTGTTGATTTCAGTAATGTCAGTCGAATTTTTTAATTTTAGGAGAATATTATGTCATTTCGTACTTCTTTAAGTGGTTTAGATGCAGCATCAACCGATCTTTCTGTGGTGGGTAATAATATTGCCAACTCAGCTACAACGGGCTTTAAGGAATCAAGGGTAGAGTTTGTTGATGTGTTCGCTACCACATTTACCGGTGTTTCAGGCAATACACCCGGTAGTGGTGTCCGCGTAGCGAGTATTTCGCAGCAATTTAGCCAAGGCAACATTGAATTTACAACTAGTAACCTTGATTTAGCGATCAACGGCGAAGGTTTTTTTGTGGTCGATGATGACGGTGCGCAATCATTTACTAGAGCCGGTTCGTTTACAACGGACAGAGAAGGTTTTGTAGTTGATAGTTCGGGGCGAGCACTGCAAATTTTCCCACCGAATAATAACGGTACGTTTAATACGGGTGCTATTTCGTCTCTAGAACTAAGCACGGGTGACTCCGCACCGGCCGCTACAGAGAATGTGGTGCCAACGATTAATTTAAACGCGCAAGAAACTATTCCATCGCGCTATACAACGTTCCCAATTGATCCATCAGAATTTAGCATCATTGATGCGGATACCTTTAATCACTCCACCTCAACAACAGTTTATGATTCATTGGGTAATGGTTCTCCAGCCACCATGTACTACGTTGCCAGCGACCCAAGTGCCAATGAATGGCAGGTTTATACGTACGTAGACGGTAACGAGTTGACAATGAACGCTGGTGCAGACAACTTTTTTACCATGACCTTTGATGGCTTGGGTTCTTTCCAAGACATTACAACCACGACGGGCACAACTGCTAGCAGTATTGTTCCGTTTGATGGATTAACATTGGGCAATGGTGCCAGTGCTTTAGCCCTGAGTTTCGATTATTCCGACACCACACAATACGGTGGTGGCTTTGCGGTGAATGGTTTAAGTCAAGATGGTTTTGCCTCTGGCCGTTTGAGCGGTATAGAGATTGATCAAACAGGTGTGGTGTTCGCACGGTATACCAACGGTCAATCAGATTTGCTAGGGCAAGTCGCACTGGCAACATTTCCAAACACACAAGGACTGCGTCAGTTAGGTGATACCAGTTGGGGTGAAACCTTTACCTCTGGCGATAAAATCATTGGCGCAGCAGGTACCGCAGGGTTTGGTTCTATCCAATCGGGTGCGCTTGAGGCATCTAACGTTGATATTGCTACCCAGTTGGTTAATTTGATTACGTCACAACGTAACTTCCAGGCCAATGCACAAGCAATATCCACCCAAGACACAATTCAACAAGCCATCATTAATATTCGTTAATTTAAATTAGGCTAAGAGAGAATTACCATGGATAGCAGTCTTTACGTAGCAATGAGTGGGGCCAAACAAGCGATGGTCGCGCAAGCGGTCAATTCGCATAATTTGGCAAACGCTAATACCACGGGTTTTAAGGCAGACTTATCGCAATTTCGTAGCATGCCGGTTTTTGGTCCAGGGCTTCCTTCCCATGTCTACACAATGGCCGAACGTCCAGGTATTGATTTTATTACGGGAACCATGCAAGAAACGGGGCGTGAACTTGACGTCGCTATCAAAGGCCAAGGTTGGATCGCCGTACAAGCAGACGATGGCAGCGAAGCGTATACCCGTGCGGGTGATCTGCGGTTAACCCCCAATGGTTTATTAACCACAGGAACAGGTTTGCCCGTTTTGGGCGGTGGTGGCCCAGTCACCTTGCCAGAGTCAGCAAAGATGGAAATCGGCAGTGACGGTACCATCAGTGTGATCCCATTAGGTGACACGGCAGCAACTTTGTCAGCGGTTGATAGGATTAAATTGGTTAACCCAGAAGTAGCCGACATGGTTAAAGGTAAGGACGGTTTGTTCAGACTAAAAAGCGGTTTAGAGACCGAAGTAAGTGCCGAAGTACGATTAGTATCGGGTGCAATAGAAGGCAGCAATGTTAGCGTAGTTGATGCGATGGTGAGCATGATAGAGCTAGCTAGAAACTTTGAAATGCAAGTCAAAATGATGAAAACAGTAAGCGATAACGAAGCCGCTAGCGCACAACTCATGCGCATAGGATAGGAGAAGAGTATGTCAACAGCATCAATGTGGATCAGTAAAACGGGCTTAGAGGCTCAACAAACCCGAATGGCAGTTATTTCTAATAATTTAGCCAACGTTAACACCACGGGCTTTAAAAAATCACGTGCTATTTTTGAAGACTTACTCTATCAAAATGTTCGTCAAGTTGGTGCGCAGTCATCACAAGACACCACCTTACCCACAGGGTTACAAATTGGTACCGGTGTACGCACCGTTGCGACCGAAAAAACACATACCCAAGGCAGTATTCAACAAACAGGCAATTCATTGGATTTAGCCGTTAATGGACGGGGGTTTTTCCAAATATTACGCCCAGATGGCAGTATTACATACTCCCGTGATGGCAGTTTTAAACTAGACGGTGATGGACAAATGGTAACGGCAGGTGGTTACCCGTTAGAACCATCTATCAGTATTCCGAGTGATGCATTGAGTGTCACTATTGGGGTTGATGGCACCGTGTCTGTATTACAACCGGGCGCAACGGCGCCTAGCCAAGTAGGCAGCATTACCCTGGCCGATTTTATTAATCCGACGGGTTTAGACCCCATCGGTGAAAACCAGTTTAGAGAGTCGTTATCCAGTGGTAGCCCAACGGTAACAACACCCGGGCAAACAGGCGTAGGAATTTTATCGTCAGGTTCGCTCGAAACTTCCAATGTTAACGTAGTAGAAGAGTTGGTTAGCATGATAGAAACGCAGCGCGCTTATGAAATGAATTCCAAAGCCATTTCTAACGCTGATCAAATGCTACAACGTTTGATGCAGGACTTGTAAAAAGGAGCTAACGTGATGAAATTTATCAGCCTTTTTGTTTTGTTAACGCTAACGTCCGGTTGCGCGATGATGGATAACATGGGGAAACCCCGGCACGATCCAGAGTATGCGCCATCTGAGCCAGTTACGTATCAAATGCCGCAAAGTAATAACGGCTCAATTTACCAAGCAGGGTCCGAAATTCGTTTATTTGAAGACATTAGGGCACGCAGAATTGGTGATATTTTGACCATTAACTTAGTGGAAAAAACCAACGCTAAAAAGCAAGCTGATACGGATATCAAAAAAGATAATTCAACATCTGTTTCAGTACCAACTATTTTAGGCGATGTTGACCCCTCACGTTTTGGTTTAAATTTTAATACCAGCCTTGCCTCCGGCAGCGATTTCGCTGGCGAGTCTGAGAGCACCCAAAATAACAGCTTAAGCGGCAATATCACCGTCAGTGTGATTGATGTGTTGCCAAATGGTTACTTAAGAATACGTGGTGAAAAACGCGTTCGCTTAAATCAAGGCAATGAATATATTCGGTTGTCAGGCATCGTGCGGCCAACCGATATCAATCCAGACAATAGCGTTGAATCAACCAAAATAGCCGATGCCACCATTATGTATACCGGTGAAGGCGCACTTGCCGACGCCAATAAAATGGGCTGGTTAGCCCGGTTCTTTATCAGTGCGGTGTTCCCGTTCTAAGGATTACTTATGATCAATAAAATCACACTCATTATCACCCTTCTTATTGTTGCCAGCGGTCAGGTACAAGCAGAACGGATTAAAGACTTGGCCTCGATTACTGGCGTTCGTTCTAACCAATTGGTTGGTTATGGCGTGGTAGTCGGTCTAAACGGTACCGGCGACAAGGTAAAGTCGGGTGACTTTACCTCGCAAAGCTTACGCAGTATGTTGAGCCAAATGGGAGTCAAAATCCCGTCTACGGTGCAAATCAAATCTAAAAATGTCGCAGCGGTTATTATCCATGCCTCATTGCCAGCGTTTGCCAGCCCAGGGCAACAAATTGACGTGACGGTAAATGCGATCGGTGAAGCCAGCAGCTTGCGTGGCGGTAGCTTATTAATGTCACCCCTCAAAGGGGCTGACGGTCAGATTTATGCGGTCGCCCAAGGCAACCTTATTGTTGGTGGTTTAAGTGCCTCAGGTGCCGATGGTTCAAAGGTGAGTGTTAACATCCCGACGGTTGGCAATATCCCCAATGGTGCTTCTGTAGAGCGCGCCGTGTATAGCCCGTTTAATGAAGGCAGCACGCTAACACTAAACCTGCATACCTTCGATTTCACCACGGCTAATCGCTTAGCGGAGTCAATTAATACGGCTGTTGGACCGCAAACCTCACATTCTGTTAATGGTGGCAGTATTAAGGTAAACATGCCGCGTGACCCAGCTCAACGGGTTGCCTTTATGTCCTTACTAGAAAACCTTGAAGTACGCCCCGCGCAGTCTGCCGCACGTATCATCATTAACTCAAGAACCGGTACGGTGGTGATTAATAATCAAGTTAAGGTGCGGCCCGCTGCGGTTTCACACGGCAACTTAACGGTTACCATAAATGAAAACACAGCCGTCAGCCAACCCAATGCTTTAGCCGCTGGTGACACTGTTGTAACGGCGCAATCAGAACTGGTTATTAGCGAAGAAGATAAGCGTATGTTTGTCTTTGACCCCGGTGTTTCATTGGACGAGATTGTACGTGCCGTTAACCAAGTGGGTGCAGGCCCCAGTGACCTGGTCGCCATTCTTGAAGCTTTAAAAAGCGCTGGTGCATTAACTGCGGAGCTAATCGTTATCTAATGAGTATCACAAGCTCACAAGCAGATATTTATGCAGACTTTAACGGCTTAGCGCAATTAAAAGCGAAAGCCGGTGGGGGCAAAGGTGAAAAGCAACAAGCCCTTGAAGAAGTAGCACGTCAGTTTGAAACCGTGTTTTTAAAAATGATGTTAAAGAGCATGCGCGAGACCGTGCCGGATTCAGAATTAATCGATGGCGAAAAAACGAAGTTTTATGAGTCGATGTACGACGATCAAATCTCACTCGATTTATCCAAGCGTGGCAATTTAGGTCTAGCCGATATGATTGTTCAGCAAATGGGTGGTCAGTCAAAGGGTAAAGAGGTAACAGCCGGTATGGGTTTGGCTGATTACCGTGAATTTTCTGTGCGACGCATGCAAGGCGCATTACAAGAAGTAACGGTAGAAAAAAACAATCAGCTCAGCGGAAAAATCAATTCACCAGAAGACTTCATCAAAAAAATGTGGCCACAAGCACAACAAGCAGCACAAGAATTGGGTGTTGATGCAAAAGTATTGCTGGCACAGTCGGCATTAGAAACCGGCTGGGGCAAACATGTGATGCAGAACAAAGCAGGGCAAAGTAGCCATAATTTGTTCGGTATCAAAGCGTCTCGTGGTTGGGAAGGGAAGACAGTGTCCGTGCAAACTGTCGAATATGAAAATGGTGTAGCCTCTAAAAAACAAGCCACCTTCCGTGCGTATGATAGCTATGCCGAAAGCTTTAACGACTACGTACAGTTCTTAAAACAAAATCCTCGGTACCAAGATGCCTTATCAAAGGTAGATTCTAATGAAGGCTTTGTCAAAGGCTTGCAAAAAGCGGGTTATGCCACCGACCCAATGTACGCGCAAAAAATCCTCTCTATTTTAAATCGTGAACAGTTGTCTTTACAGTCAGCTAAACCCACGCAAACTTCAGATTTAGCGGCTTAGGCCGATACATACAGGACGGAACGCTTAATTATGAATAAACAACGTTTAAAAAGTAAAAACCATGGCCGGTGATCTTTTATTAACAGGCTTATCTGGCTTAACGGCGTTTAGGAATGTACTAAACACCACGGGCCATAATATTGCTAACGTTGCGACGGAGGGTTACAGTCGGCAACTGGTCGATCTGCAGGCGCAAAACCCACAGTTAAGCGGTGCCGGTTTTATTGGCTCGGGCGTGACCACCTCAACCGTGTCTAGAGCTTATGACTCGTTTTTAACCAGTCAATTTAGAAGCAGTAGTTCAGCATCAAGTGAACTTGATGCGTACCTAAGCTTTGCTACTCAAGTGGATAGTGTGTTGGCGAATCAAAACATTGGATTAAGCTCTGCACTACAAGACTTTTTTAACGCCGTGCAAGCGGTGGCAGACGACCCAACATCAATCCCAGCACGTCAGGTTTTAATGACCGAAGGTGAGGTTATAGAAAACAGGTTTGGCAGTTTAGATCGGTTGTTTAATGAGCTTACCAGTCAAATAAACGGCGCCTTACAAAGTAATCTGATTGAAATTAACGGTATTTCAAAAAGTATCGCAACGCTGAATGAAAAAATCGTATTAGCCACAGGTTTGGCCGGTGGCCAGCCACCAAATGATTTGCTTGATCAACGCGACCGTTTAATTGATCAATTATCAGAACTGACCAACGTTAATACCAATCCGCAAGAAAACGGTGCGCTTAATGTGTTTATCGGTAGTGGTCAGTCTTTAGTATTAGGCTCCGAATACAATACCCTGGCCTTACAACAAAAAGGTTTTGACCCAGGTGCGGTGGATGTTGTTTTTCAACAAGGCAACAACTCGCTTGTCGTTACCCAGTTTATGACTGGTGGCGAAGTAGGCGGAACCTTACGATTTAGGGATGAAGTGCTCGACCCGGCGATTAATTCGCTTGGCTTAGTGGCGGTGGGTTTATCGTTTGCCGTTAACGAGCAACATTCAAATGGTGTTGATTTAGATGGACAACAAGGTTTAAGTTTTTTTAGTCAACCGGTAGTAAGTCCCGTTCAACTCAGCGGTACGGATACCCTAGCGGCAAGTTTTGTCGATATTTCGGCGGTCACTACAAGCGATTATAACTTCGTATCTGATGGAACCAATTACACCATTACGCGCTTATCCGATAACGTTCAAACTACCGGTTTGTTGACTGAAAATTCAACCATCGTTGATGGCGTTAATTACGATTTTTCTGCTTTAGGTGCGGGGGCGAATAGTTATCGATTACGACCCACACGTGAAGCGGCCAGTAATTTTAATTTAGCCATTACCGAGGCACGTGATATAGCGGCCGCTTTACCGGTGGTAACTCAAGCCAGCGCGAGTAATTCAGGTAGTGGAAGTATTACCGGCATAACGCTAAACAACTTAGCAAGCGCAAGCTTAACCGCCAATGTCACGCTTGATTACGATGCCACGCTACAGCAATATACCGTTAATGGTGTCACTGGGGCGCCCCTTGCTTTAGCGTATGACCCAGCCGTTAACAATGGTGACAGCTACAGTGTCAATGTTGCCGGTTTTGGTGATATTAGTTTTAGCTTAAAAGGACAACCAGCCGATGGCGATAGTTTTAGCCTGCAAGATAACGCTGGTGGTGTGGGTGACAATAGAAATATGCTGCTATTAGCAGGCTTACAAACAAACAATACCTTGTCAGCAGGCACGGCAAGCTTTCAAGATGTGTATGGCCAAATAGTCGCCGATGTGGGTCGACGGACTCAAGCGGCGGAAGTTAATGGGTCAGCGCAAAAGGGCTTGTTGGCGCAAACGGTCAGTTCTAGGGCCTCCGCTAGTGGGGTTAATTTAGATGAAGAGGCGGCGCAATTAATTCGTTTCCAGCAAGCTTACCAAGCGGCCAGCCAAGTGGTGCTGACCTCCCGTACGGTTTTTGATACGCTAATCGGAGTATTTAGGTAATGATTAATCGAATATCCACCAGTCTGGCGCAGCAATTAGGCATCAATTCGATCTTGTCTCAACAAGCACAGGTCAACCAAACGCAGCAACAAATATCCCTGGGAAAGCGGATACTCACTCCGTCCGACGATCCAGCGGGCAGCGTGTATATTTTAGACTTAAACCAGTCGATCAGCCGTACTGAGCAATTTCAAAGTAACATTGAATACGCCAGAAACCGCCTGTCTTTATCGGATAGCACCTTGCAAAACGTCACCAATAGCATACAACGGGTTAGAGAACTGGCGATACAAGGCTTTAACGATACCAACACAGCTGAGGATCGGGGCTTTATCGCACAAGAAATGTTCCAACGCTTAGATGAATTATTGGCTTTATCTAACACCAAAGATGCGAACGGTGATTTCTTATACGCAGGCTTTAAATCGCAAACCCAAGCGTTTACCGGCTCAGCTTCAACCGGCACGTTTAGCTATCAGGGTGATCAAGGGCAGCGACTCATTCAAATTGGTGAAAATCGCAGCCTTGCTGACAATAACAGCGGTGCCGAAGTGTTTTTTAATTTAAAAGATAAAAATGGCAACCCCGAGGACATGTTCAGTACCTTGTATGGTTTGGCCACCGACTTGGCCAATAATAAGGCGGCAAAAGAAGAAGCCGTGTTGACCATGGGGTCGTTGCCAGCCGATGGCGACATAATCACCCTTAATGGCATCAATTACGAATTTGATAACGACGCCACTGTCAGCCTAGGCAATACCTCTGTACCCATCGGTGTAGACACAGACGCGACGAGTACAAATTTAGAAACGGCAATCAACACGCAACAAAGCCTAGGTAACACCGATGTAACAGCGAGCGTTATTAATAATCAAATTCGTTTGCTGGCGGATCAACAAGGTGCAGGGAAATTGAGTATCTCGACACCACCGGCAGGATTAACGCTATCAACACCGGTGTCTATTCCCTTGTATGACCGCCTTGATCAACTAGACACGGCCCTTAACCGTGTGTTGGATGTACGCGCACAAATTGGCGCTAGGCTTAACGTAATTGATAGCCAAGACGACATTAATCAAGACTTTATACTGAGCATGCAACAAACCAAATCGCAGGTTGAAGACATTGATATGGCCGAAGCCATCAGCCGATTTAATCTACAGGTGGTTGCCTTACAAGCCGCACAACAAGCCTACGTGCGGGTACAGGGTTTATCATTATTTAACCAGTTGTAAGCACTTGCGCCCGTAGGTTGGGGTGGGGCACAAACCAAAAAAAGGCGTGAATTATGTTGGGTTTTACCAGCGTAACCCAACCTACAACAACCTAAATATCACCACCCACGTAGGTTGGCGGTGAGGCACGAACCCCAACAAGCCTCAAGTAACCACCTGCAGCTTGGGGTGCCAAATAAAATAAGATAAACTAAGTCAAACCCGTTAAAAGGATTTAACGTATGCAATACCGTCGAGCAAACATAAACGGTGCGACCTATTTTTTCACCGTTAATTTGGCCAATCGCAACAGCACCTTATTAATAGATAACATCGATATATTGCGTCGATGTATTGGCACGATAAAAAACAGACACCCGTTCAAGATTGATGCAATGGTCGTTATGCCCGAGCATTTGCACGCAATGTTTACCTTGCCAGAAAATGATAATGATTACGCCAGGCGTTGGTCGTTGATTAAATCCGGTTTTTCACGTCAATTACCAAAAATAGAAAGCATTAGTCCAGGCCGAGTATCAAAAGGCGAGCGAGGCATTTGGCAACGACGTTATTGGGAACATTATATTCGTGACGATAAAGATTATGCAGCGCACGTGAATTACATCCATTACAACCCCGTAAAGCACGGTCATGTACAACATGCCGTTGATTGGCCGTATTCAAGCATTCACCAACATATCAAAGATGGATGCATAGGTAATGAGTGGGGGCATGGTTATAAAGAAGATAAGACGAAACATTGGGGCGAATAATTAAGCCAACCCACAACCACCCTCCGTAGGTTGGGGTGACGCAGGAACCCCAACAAAACACCCCCCGTAGGTTGGTGGTGAGGAACGAACCCCAACAAAGGCAAAGCATCCCGTAGGTTGGGGTGAAGAATGAACCCCAACAAGGCACGAACCCCAACGACAAACAAGGTGTGGATCATGTTGGGCATCGCAAGCTCAGCCCAACCTACGGTTAGAGATAATGCATAAATCGAAACGTGGTGTACGTCACACTTTTGCTTAGTCTAATAAAACTTCTTAATAAACCCTAAAGAAAACGTTTGTTGCGCCGATACCTTAAGCGGAGGCGGTAAATATCTAGCAATACTGAAAGATATATCCGTCATGTTTAGAAAAAAAGTAAGCATTAAGCTTACAAAGGAGCAATAAAATGCCTCAAATTATTAACAGTAATATTGCGTCTTTAACGGCTCAAAGAAATCTGAATACTTCTCAGAATGATTTGAACACCTCGTTACAAAGACTTTCTTCTGGTTTACGCATTAACAGTGCAAAAGACGATGCGGCCGGCCTTGCTATTTCAGAGCGTTTCACCACACAGATCCGTGGTTTAAACCAAGCGCAACGTAATGCAAACGACGGTATCTCATTAGCACAAACCGCTGAGGGTGATTTAGCCCAAATTACTAATAACTTACAACGTATTCGTGAGTTAGCGGTTCAATCAGCGAATGCTACCAACTCTTCATCAGATCGCGCTGCACTTCAGCTGGAAACATCCGAACTGATCGCTGAGATTGATCGTGTTGCTTCAAGCAGCTCGTTTAACGGTGTTAAATTGTTGGATGGTAGTTTTACCGCACAAGCCTTCCAGGTAGGTGCTAATGCAGGTGAAACAGTAAGTATTTCATCTATATCAAGCTCACGTACAGCATCGATTGGACAACAAAATACGGCCAATGCAACTGGTACAGTGGTAACAGGAGCTATTGCTGCAGGTGAATTAACCATTAATGGCGTAGACGTGGGGGCAACATCACAAGACGCATCATTAATAGCTACAGCAATTGGTGCAGCTTCAACAGGTGTATCTGCTACTGCAACAAACTCGCAAGTGATTGCTTATACAGATGTTGTAGGTACTGCAGTAGTTGCAGCAACGCCGAATACATTATCAGTGGGTGCATACACACCTGCAGTATCCGATACAACTGTTGCAACAAATGGTGATACGACAAGTACTGCTAATGTAGGGGCAACTGATTATAGCGGAGCTAATAACCTTACTTTTGATATTTCTGTAAATGGTGGAGCTGTACAAAGCATTGACATTAATCAAAATAATGCAGATAACACAGCACTTTTAGCTGAAATTAATGGCGAAATAACGGGTGCAACGGCATCTATTGTTGGCGGCAAGCTTGTTATTACGAGTGATACCCCAGCATCTGTAGGTACTGATAGTAGTATTGCGATTAGTAATATTACTGCTAACGGCACAGCTGTTGATATTGTTACAGGTACGGCTACTACGGCTATTCAAGATGATTCATTTACAGTAACACTTGACGGTAATGCTTTTTATTCTGAAGCGGGTACTAACGGTGCAACAGCAACTGCTGCAGAACTTGATGCAGCATTAGATGCTTACTTATTGACTGCAAATGGTTCTGAATACAGTATTACGAGTGGTTCTTTTGCAACTAATAACCTAATCTTGTCTAAAGCCGATGGCACGGGTATTACGTTTGCAATTACCAATAACTTTTCTGGAACGCCGGGTAGCTTTGGTACATCTGCGTCAGTTGATGGTAATGTGGCTGTAGCTGCTGCGGCACCTGATTATACGTTTTCTCTTGATGGTACAGCATTAGACGTATCAAGTGCTGCAAGTGATGGCACGGTTGATGGCAATGAGCTGGCTGCATTAATTAGCGCTCAAGCCGGGTACACAGCTTCTTTCACTGGCGGTAATTTAACTGTTGCAACTGATGATGGCAGTAACTTCACAATTCTTGAAGGCGGCACTGATGGCGCTACAGAAGGGGTTAACGCAACAGGTGCTACTTATTACGGAAGCGTTTCAGTAACAAGTACTGAAGGCGACTTAGTGATAGGTGGTACTAACCCTGCTAATGCTGGTTTAACGGCTGGTACTACAACAGCGGCTTTATCAGGCGTTAGTGTAGCTAATACGGATATCTCAACGGTTGCAGGCGCAAATGCTGCACTTAGCTCTATTGATGCTGCTTTATCGACCATTAATACAAGTCGTGCATCATTAGGTGCGGTACAAAACCGTTTTGATTCTGTTGTAGCGAGTATTCAAACAACGTCTGAAAACTTAAGTGCTTCACGTAGCCGTATTCGTGATGCTGACTTTGCTGAAGAGACTGCTGCGTTAACACGTGCTCAAATTCTTCAACAAGCCGGTGTGTCCATTCTGTCGCAAGCTAATTCATTGCCTCAGAACGTGTTGGCACTACTGCAATAAGCCACTAGAGCGTGATACTGGTTCTGCATCTGCAGAACCAGTTTTCACCAACTAGGGAGGTTATTATGGAAACGATTAATTTACTTAATACGATGGTAAAGGCAGGAAAGCCGCACGCAGGGAACGTTGCTGTATCAGAAAAAGTTTTTAAATCTGAGGAAACAACGACAACTGCATTAAGCGGTAATAAATTGCCGGAAAAGGTTGGGCCTGAACAAGTTACAGGGATAAAGCAAATTGAACAAACAGTGAGTGAGTTAAATAGTTTTGTACAAAATGTTCAACGAGGCATTCAATTTAGTGTACACGAAGATACGGGGCACTCGATTATTACGGTCACCGATAAAGAGTCCGGCGACGTGATACGAAGCTTTCCATCAGAGAAGGTATTAGAGATGGCCGCTTATCTAGCAGAAAATAAAGCACAAGCAGACGATGCGACGCGTGGTTTATTGGTTAATGACAGTGCTTAGGAGGCGCGATATTTGCATAGATCTGTATAGATTATTGTAAATAGGATTTTATTATGTCAATTTCATCACCAGGTATAGGGTCAGGTTTAGATATAGGCTCTTTGATTACTCAGCTAGTGAGTGCTGAAGGCTCAAGTGGTACTAAACGATTGAGCCTTAGAGAGGCTGAGTATCAAGGTGATATTTCGGCGTTCGGCTCATTAAAGGGCGCATTGACCTTATTTCAAACGGCGATCCAAGAGTTGCAAGATGTGGCTGATTTTCAAGTACGTTCAGCAAGCTCTAGTAATAAAGACATTTTTACCGCAACAGCAGATTCAACAGCCGACGTGTCACAGTATGGCGTTGAGGTTGTACAACTAGCCCAAGCGCACAAATTAATCACCACCGATGGCTATGCCGATACCGATGTTGTAGGTGGCGGAACATTAACGCTGACGCAAGGAACCGACTCCTTTAATGTACTTGTTAGCGCCACAGATACGTTGACAGATGTTCGCGATGCGATTAACGCGGCAACTGACAATACCGGGGTGGCAGCGTCTATTATTAATGTAGATGACGGCTTGGGTGGGAGTGAACAAAAATTAATTTTTACTGCAACATCAACAGGCTTGGATAACGCGATTACAATTACCGCTGTTGACGATGATTTAAACGATGCCGATGCGTTGGGTTTGTCACGTTTAGTCAACGCAAATTTAGTGGAAACGGCGGTCGCATTAGATGGCCAAATAAAAGTCGATAATCAATTAGTCAGCAGTAATAACAATACGTTTGCCGGCGTGATCGATGGCATCACTATTAGTGCTAAATCTGTTGGCGCGGGTGAAACGCTAAGGATTACACAAGATAGGGCGTCAGTACGGTCTAAAATTGATACCTTTATCGCTAATTACAATGGGTTAGTGGGTACGTTTAACGCACTGGGCTCGTACGACTCAACAACAGAAACGGGTGGAATATTGATTGGTGATTCAACCCTCAGAGGCGTGCAAAACCTAATCAGACGAGAGATTGGCTCAGCTGTCTCGGGTTTAACTGGTTCTTTTAGCAGCTTAGCTGAACTAGGCATAACCACCGACGATACGGGTAAATTGTCGGTAGATGATGAAACGCTCAATACGGCGCTCGATAATAACTTTGATGACGTGGGCGCGTTGTTTGCGTCCACCAATGGCATCGCTAATACTTTAGATACCATTATGGAAGGCTATATAGCAAGTGATGGCATCATCGAAAGTAGAACTGATGGCTTACAAAAAAGCATCGAAAACATTACAGAACAACGTGAGGCGCTTAACAGGCGGTTAACATCGCTGGAAAGTCGCTTATTGGCTCAATTTACCGCAATGGACGCCTTGGTCAGCTCATTGCGAAATCAAAGTTCTTTTTTAACGCAGCAGTTGGCAAATTTGCCTGGCGCGTACCAAGCTAATAAATCTAATTAATATAATAAACAAGCAATTAACCCGGAGAACCTTATGAATGGCACTGCAGCTTTAAGACAATATCAACAAATGAGTGCACACAGTGGCGTCATGGATGCGACACCCCATCGATTAATTCAAATGCTGTTAGATGGCGCATTGACGCGTATTTTATCGGCTAAAGGCGCGTTAAAACAAAATAATACCGCCAAAAAAGGCGAGCAAATTGGCAGTGCTATTTCAATTATAGAAGGCCTTAAAGCGAGTTTAGATTTTGAAAAAGGCGGTGAAATATCTAAAAATCTTGATGCGCTGTATGAATATATCAATCATATTTTATTACAGGCCAATATTAAGAGCGACGAATCGTTATTGGATGAAGCCGGTAAATTATTGAGCCAAATTAAAATGGGCTGGGATTCGATTGACCCTAACGCAAGCGTTAGCTAAAAACATGTCTAACGATACGCATCAATTGGAATCGATCATTGCCGAAACCAATACCCTGATAAATTTAGCGGAAGAGGGTGAATGGAACCAGCTGCTTGAGCTGGAAAAAAGTCGTGATAATGCGATTCAACACCTATTTAAAGCACCACCAAATATTGACCCTAAGGTGTTGGAAGAAGGGCTGGTGTATATTTTGAATAAAAATAAAATACTGACACAGTATTCGGTAAGCCAATGTGACAGTGTGCGTATGGAAATGTCTAAAGCAGGGCATGCGCATAAAGCGATTGATAGTTATTTAACAAGCAGTTAAAGCGTTGAATAGTGTGGTTTTCCCCTATGTAGCTTGGGGTGAGGCACGCACCCCAACAAATCGAGCTTACACCAGCCGTAGTTTGGCGGTGAGGCACGAACCCCAACAAAATCAAATACACCTTCGTAGGTTGGCGGTGAGGCACGAACCCCAACAAAACTATGGCATGGATTATGTTGGGTTTCACAAGCTCAACCCAACCTACAATAACTCGAATATCACCAACCTCGTAGGTTGGGGTGAAAAATGAACCCCAACAAAATCAAATACACCTTCGTAGTTTGGCGGTGAGGCACGAACCCCAATAAAACTATGGCATGGATTATGTTGGGTTTCACAAGCTCAACCCAACCTACAATAACTCGAATATCACCAACCTCGTAGGTTGGGCTGAAGAATGAACCCTAACAAAATCAAATACACCTTCGTAGGTTGGCAGTGAGGTACAAACCCCAACAAAACCCCACAACGGTCATTTAAAAAAAAGGCTTTCGCATTTCTACGAAAGCCTTTTTTATGCTTTCCTTAACGTTAAAGAACGATACCAGGGTTGTTGTTAACGTTGAGCAATTTAGGTGAGTTTACTTGGGTTATATTGACGTGTTTTTGGTTACGTAAATAACTAGCAACCACATCCCATATGGGCTTGCCCGGTGCTTTTGATCCTACCGTTGCCCAGCCGGCCACTTTGTATGTCTTGTTGGCATCTATGCTTTTGCCGCTGTCTAAGGTCATCTGAGTGATGCGATTACCCGCAGCTGCTATGGGATCGCAAATATAATTCATGCCCCCTACGCGCACCATATCGCCTCCTTGTTGGTAAAAAGGGTCGGGGTGGAAGAGGTTATCGGCGACATCCTCTAAAATGGCTTTTATTTCACTACCGAGCATGTCACGGGCATAGGTTTCTGGGTAAGTAATGCAGGTTTGGTCCATGACGTGTTCAAAGGTAATCGCTTGCCCTGGTAACACCGTTGTTCCCCAACGAAACCCAGGAGACAGCGATATTTCTGCGTTAAGCTCATGGCGCAAAGCATCACAAATTAATTGGTCGAAAGTACCGTTAAAATTACCGCGGCGATAGAGTAATGATTCGGTTGTTGCTAAAGGCTCATTTAGCGTTTCTATATGTGGTTTACGGATGGTGTCGATTAAAGCAGCCATTTCTGGATCTGCTTTGATAAAGTTTGAAAAAACAGGCAGTAGGCGATAGTCGTAACCTTTGACCTTTCCTTTCTCTAATTGTAAATCAAGTACCCCAACAAATTTGCCGTTAGAACCGGCATTGGTTACCACGGTTTGCCCACCACTGTTTTTGATGGTGACGGGGATAGGGACACCATCGTGTGTGTGTCCGCCAAGGATAAAATCGATACCGGTCACCACAGATGCAAGTTTTAAATCTACGTCCATCCCGTTATGTGACAATAAGATAATAGCATCTGGCTTGTCGTTTTCTTTAATGTTATCGACCAGTTCCTGTAGGTCTTGATTACGGATACCGAAGGTCCAATCAGGGATGAAACGTTGGGGGTTTGCGACCGGTGTGTAAGGAAATGCCTGACCGATGATGGCGACTTTATGACCGTTTAGCTCTCGTAAGGTATACGGTTTAAAGACGTGCCCCGTGTCTTCATCATGCGCGTGTTTACCTTCAAATAAGGCGTCTTCAGTTAATTTGATATTTTGCGCTAAGAATTCACCATCAAATTCATCGACGTTTGATAGTACCTCATCATCCTGGTAGGTAAACTCCCAATGCCCGGTCATTACATCAACACCAAGCAGATTAGCGGCTTGAACCATGTCTTTACCGCGCGTCCAATAAGCCGTTGCTGAGCCTTGCCAGGTATCGCCACCATCAAGTAGTAGGCAATTGTCTTTTCCACCCGCTGTTTCGCGCAAGGATTTTACCAAGGTGTTTAAATGGGCAAAACCGCCGACTTTGCCGTACTCTCTTGCCGCTGCGTTAAAGTTTAAATACGTAAAGGCATGTGCCTCCATAGAATGGGGGCTTAGCGCATTCTTTTTTAAAAAGGCTTCACCGACGACGTGCGGGGTTCTACCGAAGGCCTCGTTTAGACCCATATTAACGTTGGGTTCTCTAAAGTAAATGGGCATTAATTGCGCATGGCAATCGGTAATGTGCAATAAACGGGCGTTACCTTTCTGTGGGATGTCGTAATTAGGGCCTGTGTGAGCAAAGGCTATATTTGTGCTAGGTAAAATGCCAGCAACTGCCCCGGCTGTTAATAGTCGGTTAAATTCTCTACGGTTCATCTAAGGTTCCTAGTAGGTATTGATTAAGCGGTCTGCTAGTGCTATTTGGGTAAATTAAGGGCCCAATTAGCCTGTTCAGTGTCGGCCTGTTTTAGTGCAAGTGTTGATTGTTGACTTGCTTTTTGGGCGAAGGAGTAGGCGTTTTCATATTGCTTTAGCTGCAATGCTTTTTTAGCCTGTTTAATGAGCGGCTCAGCTGTAGACCATTGATGATCAACCTGGGCACTTTGAATGAGTAGTTTTTCAGCGGTAGCAATTGCCTGTTCAACCTGCGATTGCGTGATGCCGTGTGCTAGCACGCTGCTGCTGATAATAAAAACGACTAAACCGAGGGTTCGTATAAGCTGTGATTTTTTCATTGTAGTCTGTTTTATTTTCTTGAAGCCGGGCCGTTAATGGGTAAACCGTTACTCATATAGCTTAAGAAGTACTCTAGATTTTTGTAGGTCTCACTCTGTGCTTCTAACGGTGTTGCGCGAATATTTATAAGGCAAGAATCGAATCGCCTGTGCAGCGTTCCGAGCGCCTCCCACTTTAGGCGATAAACGGGAAAGTGTGTCGTTTGGCCGAGTGCGGTGCTTAGTGTTTCAGAGCGTGCTTTGCGGCCGGCATATTGCACATGGCAGTTAGCACAAGAAAAGTTTAACTGGCCGTGCTTAGTATAAAAAAACTGCTTTCCAGCTTGGTATGCGCTTAAGGCTTCTTTCGTGTCGGGTATTGATACATTAGTGGCTGAGCCTTCAGAGGTGGACGCCATATAAGCCGAAATTTTTGCAATATCCCCTTTTTTATACGGTAACGGTTGCTCGTTGTTATGGATTCGACATTCATTGATGGCCAGTTCTAGCGTGACAACTGTATTGCGTTGAGTATCGAATAAGGGGTAATTTTGGCGTATGTTTTGGCCGTCATTTTGAAAACAACTGGCGTAATGATTACCGTTTTCAAAAGGAGTGTTAAACAGTTCTTCACCTTCTTCAAGGGCGTCTTCGTAGGGAGGGAAGTCACTCATCGCCTCCCATTGACTACGCGCATCTTTATCGAGTGCGTAAACGCCATTTGAAAATTCGTCTAAATCAATGTTTGAAAACCGTTCGCTATAGAATTGTTGAAAGGTTTTTTTATCCTCTTCTGGGGTCGCCATTACGTTGACGGTAACGGCGATTAAGGCGATAAAAACAAACGGATTTAGAAAAATCTTCATGGTATTTATTTTATTTTAACGTCAGTTTTTTCAACGTCACCGATGTTGTCGTTCCAGCGTAATTGGAGCGTTTCGCCTTTCTTGCCGCCTGCAAAAGAAAAAGCCAGGTAAGGGTTTTGAGAAACAGCGGTACTCAGTTGGGCAACAAATACAACATTGCCGTTATATTCACACGTGAGCTCTTGAATGTAATGGGCGGGTATTTTTTCACCCGTTTCTTTATCGATTCGACGGCCGGTTTCCATCGGGTGTTTGGCCAGAATACGTACTGTTGTTATATCGTTTTTTGATTTTGCTTTAGCTTTCATTTTTATCTCCGAGATCTGTTGATTAACCGCCGCAGCCGCCAATGGTTACTTTGACTTCTTGGCTTTTGCTGTAGAGTTTGCCATCGGCTTTTACAACAGCTGTTACTGTACTGGTTTGTGCTAATTTTATGCGGGTAGATACATCCGCTATTGTGCCTTTAGGTAATGTAAAAGAGGCCGTTAATGGTTGCGGATTATCTTTAACAAAGACGCTGATTGACTCAACGTTCTTCATGTCTGTTTTAACAGAAACGGGAACTGCACCACCATTTTCAGCAATTTTGGGGACTTTTAATACCACCGCATCGCTTTCAATTAGTTCTGTGCTACCAAATAGATTTTGGTAAGCGTCTTCAATCTTAGTCGCATTAAATGCGTCACTCGCCCATGCGGCGAATGATGTAAGAGGGGTTAATAAGGTTAAACAAGCCGTGCTACCGACTGTTAATAAGTTGATAAATTTTCTACGTGTTAGTGCCATGTCTTCTCCAGTTACTGTTGTCTTGCTTAAAGTGTGTATAAATAGTCTAGTATTTTTTCAATTTCAGTGTCGTTTAGGATTTCGTGTTTACCGAACGGTGGCATAATTGAAATAGGGTTTTTTACTGTTGCATCCCATATTTGTGCTTTTAATGCGGCTCTATCTGGGAATCTAGCCTTCATTACGATTAAAGGCGGTCCAATATTGCCCGGCATATCACCGTCTTCAATCGCGTGGCAGGCTAAACAATTACCCTTGCTTCGGTCGAAAGCAATTTCTTTGCCTGTCATCTCTGTTGCCGAAAGCAAACCAGGTAATAAGGTGGCTGTCAGCGCTAACAAAATAAAGGCAACAGGCGTGGTATTTTTTTTCATCGTGCTATTTGGCCTCAAGCATATAATGAACGGCATTGGTAACCTGTTCATCAGAGAGGCTTAAATTACCACCTTTAGGTGGCATAATGCCAGTATTACCGCTGTAACCGTCAATGGCGTGAGTGACTACTTGGTCAAAGCCTTTTTCAATGCGCTTGTTCCAATCATCTTTGTCAGATACTTTTGGTGCACCAGCAACGCCGCTGCTATGGCAAACAAAACAACTTGACTGATACGTTGCTTTACCCTGAATGGCAAGCTCGCTAAGACTTGATGTGCTTTTAGCTTTTTCTTTTACGGGTGCTTTTTCTTGTTCGGGTGTGATGCCTGCTAAGGGTTGAACGACTTCAATATCTGCGGGGTTTTTACAATTTTTCATACACCGTGTGTTCGTCGAATCGGGACGATCATCAATGTAAAAGTTTTCTTCGTTTGGCATTTTAACAGATGCTAAATTACTGTCTGTCAGCACAAAGTCATCTTCTACAATTTCATTCAAATAAAGCACATACGCAGAAATGGCATACACTTCGTCAGGGGTTAGGGATTTGGGTGCCGTGTAGGGCATGGCTCGGTTGATGTAATCCCAAAGGGTTGATGCATAGGGCCAAAAACTACCGACGGTTTTCTCTGGTCGCTCTTCAGTTAAGGAATCTTCACCGCCAGCCAAAATAGGCCAACGTCCTTGACCTTCACCAAATGAACCATGGCAAGAAGCGCATTTGGCTTCATAAAGCGGTTCGCCTTGTGTAACAGAACCTTGACCTTTAGGTAAGCCTTTGCCATCAGGTCGAATGTCGATATCCCAGCCTTTAATTTGTTGTTCGCTTGCTGTTTTGCCGACGCCATAGTGGCCGATTTTTTCGGCGATGGCAAATGATGAAAAAGTGACCAATAAAAAAACTGCAAGCGGGATAAAAAATTTATTTAAGTTGTACATTTTTTACCTTACCGTCTGTTTGTAATTGCCAAGTATGAATGGCATTTTTATGATAAATAGAGTTCATGCCGCGTATGTCACGAAGTTGCGACAAGGTCGGTTGAACATAGCCTGTTTCGTCAATCGCGCGGCTTTGTAGTAAAGCAGGCGCCCCATTCCATTTAAAAGGTAGCGAGAAACGGGTAAATGACTTACTGAGTACGAGTCCATTTAACGAGGCTGGACGCCAGGTAACACCACCATCAACGGAAATATCGACGTGTTTGATTTTCCCGCGTCCGCTCCAAGCGAGCCCTTCAATTTGATAAACACCCTTTGTTTTCCATGGATTTTCTGGGCAAGGTGACGTAATAACTGAGTTGGCTTCTTGCTCATAAGAGAAGCGTCTAGCGCGTCCATCGGGCATCAAATCGGTATATTTTGATGTTTCTTCACGGTGATGCCACGGCTTATCACCAATTTCTAAACGACGCAGCCATTTGACGGAGGTATTCCCTTCCCAGCCAGGATTAAATAATCGAATAGGGTAACCTTGTTCGGGTCTTAGTCGTTCACCGTTTTGGGCGTAAACAACAAGTGCATCGTCGAGTGCTTTTTCTAACGGAATGCTGCGGCTCATTCCTGATCCATCAGCCCCTTCAGCTAAAATCCATTTACCTTCCGGCTTTACGCCAACCTCATCAAGCAAGGTGGATAGTCTTACGCCGGTCCATTCGCAACAACTGATCATGCCGTGAGTGAACTGCAAGGCTTCCATTTGAGGGCCACGCCATTCCATGCCGCCATTGGCTGGACACTCTAGAAAGTTGATGACGGATTCGGACGGTAACCGGGCTAGGTCATCCATGTCTAAAATGAGTGGGTTTTCCACTAAGCCATGGATCATTAAGCGATGTTGAACAGGGTCAATATCGGGAATACCAGAATGGTAGCGTTCAAAAAACAGACCATTGGGCGTAATGATACCCTTTAAATCTTGCAATGGGGACATGCTGATAGATGAAATTCTATCCGCCGTTAACCAAGGCACTGTTCGACGGATGACGTTCTTTTCAAACGAAGATGGCATGCCATAGGGCTTGGTTAACACACCTGCGCCTAAGGATTTACTCCAATTAGGTACTTCGGGAGGGAGGTTGCCAGATAATGCGCCGCCAGTAGTTACGGCGGTTGCGATACCGGCGATGTATTGCACCCCTTTTTTTAGAAAATCGCGCCTAGACGAGACAGGAACGTTACTCGCCATTTCGGCAATGTGTGTCTTAGCAGTTGTTGTTTTATTAGTATCTGACATTGGACCGTTATGCTATTAATTCGAGATTAATTGTATAACAGCCATTATCATATATATATAGCATTAAGTTATTAAAAGTTGTTTTTTCTTATAAATTATCTAGCATTTGTTGCGCAGTACGTTTTTGGTTTTCGTCCCCTGATGCTATTACGTCTTCTAGGGCTTGTTTAGCTGAAACTAAATCTTCCATTTCAATGTAAGCTTGGGCCAATGAAAGCTTGGTTTCTTCGTCGTTATCGCTGTTTTCTAGATCGGGTATTTCTGCGTCGGTTTGGGTTATGTCCTCATTTAATGGAGGCTCGTTTTTAATCAAGTCAAAATCAAATTCAAATTCATCTTTTGTTGGCTCATCAGCGTCATTGCTTTCGGCTGGCGTATCGATTTCAATTTCCGGAAGATCATTGGTTTGGTTATCAGCTGGACTAACCTCAGAGCTGTCGACGTTTGTTTCTTCAACTAAAGGTGAAATAAACAAGCGGGAGTCAGGACAAATGCTTTCGCCCATCTCAGCGATGCTGTTCCAAGTAGCTGGGTCTGTCTCTTTTATGCCTTCGAGGCTGAGAGCGAGTTTTTCAAAACGTTCATGATCATTAGAGGCAAAGTAGACGTCGAGCAACTTAAGTCTATACGCTAGATTGCCAGGATCGATAGCTAACGTTTTTTCTATGAGGTCTTCTGCTTGCTGGTAACGACCGTAAGCTATGTAGACATCACATTCAGCTAATGGATCGGCTTCTTGAGATAGTTGGGTAGCCGAGAACTCGCTTGGGGTGAATTCGCTTAATAGTGTCTCGCTTTCGCTGGTGTCTTCTTCAGTTAGCTCGCTGCTTATTGTTTCTTCGTCAATAGGGTTATCATGCGGTTGATCAGGGTTTTCTGTGGTAAACAAATGATCATCGCTTTGTTCACTGACGTTTTTTTTCCGACGTGCTAAAAACAAGCCTAATAATGCGATCAATAGAGCGCCGCCAGCATAAAAAGGGATGTTGTCATTTGAACTATCAGTTGTTGTTCCTTGTTCTGTGCTTTCAGGTTTTACCGAGGACGGCGTATCTGTTTTTTTTGATTGTAGCTCGGCTAGTTGCTGATCTTTTAGAGCGAGAAGGCGTTGAAGTTTATCAACTTGGCCCTCTAAATCATTGAGACGTGATTTCACGTCTTTGTTTTCTTGTTCAAGGGTGGTGGCCATTTCGATAGCCATGTTTGCTTGTATGGCAGGGTCATCGGAACCGATGGGGGTGGTTTGTAGATTACCTTCGACAGAAATTTCGGGTTTTAGCTCTTGGCCGGGTGTTACTAACTTTAAGGTGGCTTCTTCCGCTACCACTTCAGGCTGTTCTTTAACAGTTGAGTCCGTTGCAGCTGCCTGTTCTGAATCACTGGCCTTGTTTAGCTTGCTTGTTTTAGCGGTACTTTTGCTTGAGTTTGACCATAGCGCGTTTTGCTCTTTGTAATCACTCAGTGCTTGAGCTTCGGTTCGACTGTTTGTTTGTTCGTTGTTTGGTACTTGTAAGATAGCCCCTTTTTTTAGTGCATTAATGTTTTTTTTATAAAAAGCTGACGGGTTATTGTCATACAGTGCCAGCATCATTTGTTCATGCGACGCAGTAGGGTGAGTCTTGATTAATTTTTTAGCAATCCCCCAAACTGTGTCGCGGCTTTTAGTTGGACCGTACTCTTTAGCAGGAGCAGCTTGTGGTGTTGGCGCGGTGTAGGTCGGCAGCTTGTCGTTGCTTGTAGATTGACTGCTATTGGTTGTGGCCTTAGCTAATGTGACAGGGGCGACCTGCACGTCAGACATAGTCACTGGTGGATCTAATAGTATAGTGAACTCTTTAAGTGCACGGCCTTGTGGCCATTCGACTTCTAAAATAAAGTTAACAAACGGTTCCTTAATGCTAGAGGTGGATAGAACCTCAATGCTAAGCGAACCGTTTTTTTCTATAACCGGGGTGAACTTTAAACTGCTTAAAAAGTTAGGCCGGTCAATCCCCGCTTGGGTGAACGCTTCGCGTGAGGCTATTGCGATTCGCACGTTACTAGGGTCTTCATTTTTTGAGCTGATCAGGGGTATTTTCGCTTTAAGTACCTGATTTAAAGCAGAATGGGTTTCTATGTCGCCGATACCTAGCGCATAAAGATTGGCTGAATTAATTAAGCATAATGCAGCTACTGCCTTAGTTGATCTTTTCATTTGTCGCTCCTAAACTGACGTTGATCTCTAGTCCCTAAACCATATAGAAATGAAGTTAAGACGTTTCAATAACTATAGTCTAAAGATATTTTTTTACTAGTAATTCAGCGATTTGCACACTATTAAGCGCCGCGCCTTTACGTACGTTGTCTGCGACCACCCATAGGTTCAAACCCCGAGGGTGTGAAATATCTTCTCTAATACGACCGACAAACACATCGTCGTTTCCAGCGGAGTCTGAAACAGCCGTTGGATAACCGCCATCTTTATGTTCGTCCATAACGGTAATACCGTCGAAGTTTGATAAGAGTTCGCGCGCTGTTGCCGCGCTAATTTTTTCCTTGGTTTCTATATGTAGCGCTTCTGAATGGCCATAAAAAACAGGGACCCTAACGGCAGTTGGGTTAACTGTAATGGTTTCATCATTGAATATTTTTTTGGTTTCCCAGACCATCTTCATTTCTTCTTTGGTGTAGCCATTTTCAAGAAACACGTCTATCTGAGGAAGCACGTTAAAAGCAATTTGCTTGGGGTAGACCTTGGCGTCGGCTTTTTTGCCGTTTAATAGCTTGGCTGTTTGACCAGCAAGTTCATTAATAGCGCTTTTCCCAGTACCGGATACCGCTTGATAAGTGGCCACATTAATACGTTCGATACCAACAGCATCGTAAATAGGCTTTAGTGCAACTAACATCTGAATAGTTGAACAGTTCGGGTTCGCGATAATCCCGCGTTTACGGTATTGCGCAATAGCGTCTGGGTTTACTTCAGGAACGACTAAGGGAATATCGTCGTCGTAACGAAAGTGAGAGGTGTTATCGATAACAACACAGCCCGCGGCAGCAGCTTTGGGTGCGTACTCTTCTGACACAGAACCACCGGCAGAAAACAAACCGATTTGAACCTGGCTAAAGTCAAAGTCGGCCAAGTCGCCAATTAGAACATTCTTGCCGTTAAATCGGATGCTATTTCCTGCAGATCGACTGCTTGCTAAGGGGTAGATTTTACCAACAGGAAACTTCCGTTGCTCTAAAATAGATAGCATGGTTTCACCGACAGCGCCAGTGGCTCCAACAACTGCTATATCATATGTTTTCATGTACTCGTGTTCCTTACAATGTTGTGTTTTTAGGGTGCGTCGCTGTTTAAAACAACAGGCTAGACGTCTTTGTTTTATTTTAGTCTTCTAACGCAGCAAACATGCTGCTGGTAATATCCTCTACATTACCCACACCTTTAATGGTGCTGAACTTAATTGACGAAGCTTTTGCGGCATCTTTGTAAAAGCCAATCAGCGGCGCTGTTTGTTCATGATAGGTGCTTAATCTATCTTTTACGATGCTTTCTTGGTCATCCTCACGTTGAACGAGTGGCTCGCCTGTCAAATCGTCGATCCCATCTTCTTTCGGTGGGTTATAAATCAAATGATAGGTTCTGCCAGAATCCACGTGAACCCGTCGGCCAGCCATTCGACGGATGATTTCATTGTCATCGACGGCTATTTCAACCACGTGATCAATGTCTATACCCATGTCGGCCAAACCAACTGCTTGGGGAACCGTACGTGGGAACCCGTCCAATAAAAAGCCTTTACTGCAATCGTTTTCAGCCAACCGTTCTTGTATTAAACCAAGAATAATTTGATCAGACACCAATCCCCCTGCGTCCATCACTTTTTTTGCTTGAACACCTAAAGGAGTGCCGGCCTTAACGGCTCCGCGCAACATATCACCAGTTGAAATTTGTGGGATACCGAATTTTTCAGTTATAAACTGTGACTGTGTACCCTTGCCTGAGCCAGGGCCTCCTAAAAGAATAATGCGCATTATTTTTCCTAAATTATTATTTTCAACCGGGAAAAGTACCACATTAAGCACCTTTAATCCAGCGACAGTTAGTGCGCTTGGTTGGTGCAATTGGCTGTATGCGCTACGCAATGCTAGGCTCCATGAGTCTTTGGTTTAGATAAGTTCAAATTTATAGGGGATTTTTTACTTGCTGCTATGACAAAACCAGTGTGACGGTTGAGAGATGTTAACCCAATCGCGTGCGGCTAAATGGGATCTGCGTCACTAATTATTGAATGCTTGATTAGCGCAATGTTAGTAGGGAAACGCTGTCGGTTAGGCATAAAAAAACCCTTGCTAAGCAAGGGTTTTTATTTAGCGGTTACGTTAGCTTACTTGGCTATATTGCCGCGATTAATTTCAACCTTGGCGCCTTTTCTAAGTTCATTAATGTACTTTTGAATATGCTCTTGTTCTAACGTGGCAACAATGCTGGGTTTAACTTCTTCAAAGGTCGGTGGTGTTCCTTCGCGTTGACCTGTACGCAAGATAATATGCCAGCCAAACTGGGTTTGCACGGGCTGTTTAGTGTACTCATTGTCTTTCATTGCTAGCACGGCTTTAGAAAACTCAGGCACCATACGTTGGGGTGTAAACCAACCCAGTTCGCCACCTTTAGGACCACTAGGGCCAGTCGAGTATTCTTTGGCGAGATCAGCAAATTTGCCGCCTTTGTTCAGTTTTGCAATCACTTCTTTTGCAGTGGCTTCTTCTTTAACTAAGATGTGACTAGCTTTGAGTTCGGTCATTTTCATCTGACCGATTTTATCGTCGTATTCTTTTTTTATAATGTCTTCACTGATCGGGTTGTTATCAAGGTAGTCGATCATCGCAACTTGAGACAGCATACTTAAGTTTATAAACTCCATTCTGGCTTCAAAGCCCGGTGTTTTATCGAGCTTTTTCTTAAAGGCTTGTTCTTTAAGAAGTTGCATATTGACGATATCATCAGTCAGTCTTTCTATAGGAAGACTACTTTCCTCGTTGGATTGGCGCCGTTCTAGCGCGTAAAACTGCAAGGTGGATTTTTTTAATTCAACACCGTTTACCACTGCCACGGTGGGGTCTTCTTCAGCTAACGCTAACTGGGAAACGGATGCCAGTAATAGTGAGGCAAGAATTGCTGATGTAACCTTCATTTAAATCTCCTGTTGTTGAGGTTGTTCTTCGGGTGTGTGCGCTTTGATGCTGAGTGCGTGAATCTCGCTTTTCATCATATCGCCCAAGGCGTTGTAAACCACCTGGTGACGTTGGATGCGGGATTTATTGTTAAATTCATCGCAGATAATAGTTAAATAATAGTGCCCGCCGCCTGATTTAGCCCCTTCGTGGCCGGCGTGGGCCTGGCTGTCGTCGAGTACTTGAATAAACTTAGGGTGTAGCGCGTTGGTCAAGGTGTCTTTTATTTTGTCGGTTGTTGTCATAGTGTTAAAAATTAGCTCGTTTGTTAAGGGTCTTTGTTAGATGTTGGTAGGGGGTTCTCTAGGTATTTCATCAAATAGAGGCCTTGAGCAACAATAAACAGCAAGGTCATACCCAGCATACCGAATAATTTAAAATTAACCCAAGTATCGGTATCAAAATTGTACATAACAAAAAGATTTAAAGCGCCCTGAACAATAAAAAAACTGGCCCAAATAACGTTTAGTTTAGTCCAAATGGTATCAGGTAGGCTAAGACCGCCACGTATTATGCGCTTAATTAACGGAGTGTTACCGATAAAATGGCTTAACACACAAGCCAATGCAAACAGCCAATTAATAACCGTGGGTTTCCACTTTATAAACAGTTCATCTTGAAGATACAGCGTGGCACCGCCAAAAATTACAATAATGGCGAGCGTGGTAACATGGCTGGCTTCAAATTGACGGGTGTTAAACCAATGCCAACCGACTTGAACAAATGAGGCGGCTATCGCAACCGCTGTAGCGGCGTATAAGCCCTGCCATTTGTAGACGATAAAAAATAAAATAATAGGAAGAAAATCCGTAATAGCTTTCATATTTATACGTTTAAGCTAATAGGTCAATGCCGAGTTGTTCATGCAATTCATCTCGAAGTGGTTGATCAGCCAAGGCTTGGTTATCTAGATACGACTGAATGGTTTTTTTGTTTTTATAGTCCAAGGCTTGCGTATGTAAGGTTAAGCTTTGCTTTTTATCAAGCGATTCAATGTGTTCAAAAAGTTCAGCTCGGTTTGGCTTTTTTGTTTGAACAAGTGTGCTGCCAGCGCTATTATCCGCCGATTTTTTCTCGGCGTTGTCATTGTGAGCCAGCCTATTGTTAGCAACGTTCTTAGCGGGAACAAGAAGGTTGGACTGGAGTAAATTTGCTTGAATGTTCATTAACGATAATTGTTACAATGGCATTTGCTGATAGACCCTGATAACTATATTTTATTTACGCGTCGCAATCTAACACAATTAACATAAATGCACTATGAATCCATTACAACGATATTCGTCTGATCAAGCCAACGCGGGTTTTATAAAAGACGAGGCACAAGCAGTGGTTATTCAGCGTTTACATGATTTATATGCTGATTTATTACAACACAAAGGCGCTAAGAAAAACAAACCAACGGGTTTTTTGTCCAAGTTTTTACCACAACAAAAGTTGGCGCCGACAATGCCTAAAGGCTTGTATCTATGGGGTGGTGTAGGGCAAGGTAAAACCTATTTAATGGATATTTTTTATGATTCATTACCCTTCAAAGAAAAACGTCGCACCCATTTTCATCGTTTTATGCAAAAGGTTCATCGCCAGTTGAATGAACTGACTAATGTCAGCGATCCGTTGCAACACGTCGCTGATCAAATCGCTAAACAGAGCAAGGTACTGTGTTTTGATGAGTTTTTTGTATCCGATATAACCGATGCTATGTTGCTCGGTCGTTTGTTTGAGGCTTTGTTTGCGCGCGGCATCTGCTTAGTGGCAACCTCAAACATAGAACCCGATGGGCTCTATAAAGACGGCCTGCAACGTGCACGCTTTTTACCGGCTATTGAAGCGTTAAAAAACCATTGCGAGGTGATTAAACTTGATAGCGGAACCGATTACCGTCTGCGTGAATTGGAACAGGCAGAAATCTACCATTTTCCTTTAGACCCGCAAGCCAATGTGGTCTTGTCCGAGCTGTATCAACATATGACAGCGGCAGATATTGAGTTCGAATCAAGCCTAGAGATAGAAGGGCGAGTCATTCCCGTTAAACAGTGCGCCGAAGGCGTGGTGTGGTTTGATTACAGCGTGATCTGCAATATTCCACGCGGTGCCGCCGATTATATTGAGGTCTCACGTTGTTTTCATACCGTCCTTGTATCGGATGTGACCATTATGGATGACTTAACAAACGACCTGGCGAACCGCTTTATTAACTTGGTCGATGAGTTGTATGCGCATAATGTTAAGCTGGTTTTATCCGCAGAAGTGCCGGCAGAGCAGTTATATCAGGGTAAAAAACTCGCTTTTCCATTTGAACGTACAGTTAGCCGTCTGCTAGAAATGCAATCACATGACTACCTAGAACGTCCCCATTTACCGTAAATCAGGAGAAACACAGATGGATAAACAAACCCAAACAGAAATTGAAGCAGCAGCCTTTAGACGTATTATCAAACACTTTCAAACCCATACCGATGTGCAAAATATCGACTTAATGAACCTAGCTGACTTTTGCCGTAACTGTTTTTCTAAATGGTATATGGCCGAAGCCAACGAACGAAGTGTCAACATAGATTACGACGCCGCGCGTGAAGTGGTGTATGGCATGCCATTTAGTGAATGGAAGGGCAAGTACCAAAAACCCGCTACAGCCGAACAGTTAGCGGCGTTTGAAGCCGGTGAAAAAAGGCGAAAGGGCGAATGAATCTTTAGGCATGAGCTGCGCGTTTTTTGCGCGTGGTGTTGCGTTTTTTTAGGCGGGGTTACTGCGTGGGTAGGGTAGGCTAACAACGATCTCAAGGAGTAATAAAAAAGTCAACCAGACTAAGCCCCTTGAACCGTTGATTGTTTTCTATGAATGGCTGCTTATTAGCCTTTCTCGTCGCTTGCTGGCATAGCTTGATCGTTTTGCTGTTCAGTCTCATCTACCCCTGCTTTTTGTAAGCGCTTTTCTTCCTTCTTTTTCTTTTTGGCGATCTCTTTCTGGCGCTTTTCAAACGCGTAATTAGTTTTAGCCATGGTTACTATCTCCTACGTAATTCTAAGATTGGAAGCGGTATGATACGGTATTTAGCAAATGATTGGGTTCTTCATCGTATCTATCACACCCCAAAGCCACAAGAAGTCGTTAAATCGATAGCGCAGAGCCAGCTAAGCGGTGCAACGTTATCAATTAAGTGGAACCGAGTTGTTTAGGTTTGGGCCTGATTATCGTGTTAGGGTTTATTTATAAACCAACGGACGCATTATTAGTGCAGCGTTTTGCACGTTGTTTCGATTAAGTCGATAAGTATTCGTTCGACTTTACTGCCACCAACACCAATGCGCGCTTCTGGGGTCAGGCTTGCCAAGGTTTGTGCTGAACGCTGATAGTTGCCGGTCACAAAATCGCTTAATGATGACACCAATGCCAGTGATACATCACGATTTGTCCCATCGGGTGCGGCAGAGATAGTTTCTTCACAGCATTTAAGGCCCTCTGTATCGCCTGCCGTGGCGTATAGGCTAGCCACGTGAAGTGCGATAAAAGGATGCCCGATCATTCCCCAGACGCGTTCAATTAGCTTATGTACATCATCGTCCAATGGGTGTGTTTGGCCCGTTTGCAGATAATCCCTAAGCAAAAAGCCGCCACAATCAGCCAGCGTAAGAATGGGGCCGCATGTAGTCGTTGCTGGCGCACAAAAGGCAAGGTAACGTTGCATGGCGGCGTCACGATTACCCATTTGCCATTCGGCCAAGGCCAGATGCCATTGCACGTGCCCATACATTTGTCCCTTACGAGCGGTAGACTCATGTACCTTCAGCCAGTCCTTTAGTAGTGTTTCAGACTCTTCGGCTGCGCCAGCATCATGCAGCATATGCGCTAAACCATGGATAGAATAGAGTGATTGAGGTCGAATCGCCAAAGCGCGTTCAAGAAGGCTGCGTCCTCGCGTGTATTGTCCAGCTTCACTCGCTGCAAAGCCTAAGCGTGCAAGGAATGCCCAATCGTTGCCTAATGCACCCTCAACGGATTCGAAAACATTCAGCACGGTTTCCAGTTTTTTTGGCCCGTCGTAAAAAAACATATTCCCTGTTAATTTGGCGATCACTAGTAAGTCAGCAGGTGTTGTTTCGATATAGGCCAGTGCCTTAGCTTGGGTAGCGCTAGGCTGGTCAATCAAGCCGATAAGCATATTAATATGCTCACGTTCCCAGTCGCTTACATTCAACGATGTCTGCGCTGCTAGTTCCCGGTAAACGTGAGCATCAGGTTCGCCCGTGTCTTGAGCCACGTAATAACGCGCTGCTGCCACTAAGGCAAAATCCTTATCCAGCTCAAGCGCTTTATCAAGGGTTTCTGCTGCGCCAGATTCTGATCTTAGAATTAAATCGACGGCATCTTGGTATAGATTGGCCGCTTTAGAGGAATGACATGTTAGCGTGTTGCCGGTACGTGTTTCGAGCATAAAAACCCTTTTAAAGTAGTTGATCCACCACCTTGGCCTACAAATAAGACCAAAGCAGGCGTTAATTAAGTTTACAAGTATTTACGATAGCATATCGTCCGTAGTAGAACAGGCGCTAACTATTCTCTTTATGTTTATACCTAAACCAAGCCGTTTGGCGAGCGAATGTTAAATTGTTGGCAACTAACGGTTCAGCAACTCAGTATTCGTAGGGTATTGTTCCAGTAGTTCAACCAGTTTTTTTGCCGCTTCTACGGGTTTTAGACTAGATAGTCCTCGACGTAACAGCCTGATCTTGTCGATATCTTTGGGATCTAGAAGCAGTTCCTCACGGCGGGTGCTACTTTTAGCAATATCCATTGCGGGAAAAACTCGCTGCTCCGCAATCTCCCGCGATAACACGATTTCCATATTACCCGTACCCTTAAACTCCTCAAATATCACCTGATCCATCCGGCTTCCGGTATCAACGAGTATGGTCGCTAAAATGGTCAGTGAGCCACCATTTTCAATATTTCTAGCCGCACCAAATAGTTTGCGCGGCATTTCCAAGGTTTTAGCATCAATCCCGCCCGACATGGTACGGCCGCTGCTCTTCATGCCGGCGTTATGTACGCGCGCCAATCGAGTGAGCGAATCAATAACAATCATCACATCGTGGCCTTCGCCCGCCTGCTTACGAGCAGTGGTAAGCAGGTCATTTGCCACACGCAGGTGTTTTTTGTAATTATCATCCGAGGAGGAGGCGTGTACCTCTGCTGGCACGTTACGTTTAAAATCCGTCACTTCTTCTGGCCGTTCATCAATAAGCAAGGCATACAGTTTTATCTTGGGGTACGCTTCGCCTATCGCTTGGCAAATATGTTTTAAAACAGTCGTTTTGCCGCAGCCCGGTGGCGCAACAATCAAACCACGCTGGCCCAGCCCAATAGGCGAGATCAAATCCATCGCCCGTGCAGTCAGTTGTTTAGAGCCTAATTCAAGCCGCACAAACTCAGTAGGGTTAATCGCTATGCCATTAGAAAAGCCTGCTTCTGGGTTATCTTGGGGTGTCTCTTTAATCGCCTTAGCGACGCGTTTGGTTTTTACCTTTAAAGATAATGTTTTTTTCGTCATGGTGTCGCTTTATAGCGTTAGATAATTACGTGTTTTGATGTGTTTACAGCCGTTAGCGGGCAGGGGAGTCAAGCGTGTCCTGTCCTAGTGAATGTTGTGTAGGGTGAAAACTAATTGAGTCGCTGCTGCCAGTTACCCTTATGTTCTTTTGTACAGTTTTCTTCGGTATCAAAGCGTACCGTCTGCCGACTATCGTTGATGTATATAGCTATAGAAGCCAGCTTATTTTTGATTATTACACGCAAGTCGTCTACATGGGTATTTGATAGTTGTTCATTTGTATCAAACACACAGGTGATGGACAGTGACGCAGGGATGTTTTGATAATCGACACGGTGCGTCAGCCACATAAACCCGTCATGTTCTTCTAAAGCCTTATCACAAACCTCAGTCAAAGCGCCTCTAATGGCATTGTCTATTTTTTTGTCGGTCTTTTTCATCTCGAAATATTGCTTAACGCTTTACATAAGGGGAACGAGTTTTTTTGCGTCTCATGCAAAATCACTCGAACTGATCCTTCTGATGTCTTGATTTTTTAGGCTGCTTCAATAGTTAGTTTTTTCACTTTACTAAGGTCGATGTTATTTCTTGCATGCCAAAGATTGTAAGAGTCTTGCATAGAAAGCCAGCTTTCAGGCGAGCGACCAAGTGTTTTAGAAAGCCTTAAAGCCATTTCAGGTGAAATATTGCTTTCAGCATTTATTAAGCGATTAAAGGTTGAAGGAGAAACCAATAATTTCTCAGCAACCGTACGAGAGCTGATCTTAAAGGGGGATAAATATACCTCTTTAATGAACTCTCCCGGGTGAGGTGGGTTATGCATAGTCATTAGTGATAATCCTCATAGTTAACGATATAAATATTTCCATTTTCGAATTTAAAGGTAACTCGCCAATTACCATTGACTGTTACTGACCATAAGACTTTTAACTTACCTTTTAGTAGGTGAAGTTTAAAACCTGGGATGTCCATATCATCTATTTCTTGAGTGGAATCCAGCGCTATCAATATCATACGTAGCTTGCTTTTATGCGCATTTTGGATGCCTGCCGTGCTACCCGATTCGTAGAATTTTTGCAGCCCTTTGTGCTTAAATGAAATGATCATAAGCCGATTGTAGCGTATTGCGCGTCACGCAACAATAAGACAGGAAGACTTTTGATTTTAATGTTTAGCAACCTAAATGTCAGATACTACCCTAAGCTACTTTCGCTTTTGGCCTAGGAGTTTTTACTCTGACCCCAAATATAGATATTGAGCTGACCCTAATTTACTAGACACTTCCTAAGCTTTTTGAGCAGACGCCTTCAGTATGTCATCCAGTATTTTTTCTAGTTGATTGATGCTATTGCACTGCTTAACGATATGGCAGTACGGCTTATAGGCCAGCATTTCTGAATCGCCGGTGCCCCAAAAGTTTTTATGCTCGGGGTTTAACCAAATAACGCGTTTAGCTCGTTGGTAGAGCAGCTTCATTACCTCGGTTTGTGGCGCTAAATTGTTATTACGCGCATCACCTAAAATAATTACCGTGGTTTTATTATCCACGTGTTCTAAATAGTCCTTTTTTAGGTCGAGTAGGGTGCTGCCGTAATCTGAGCCGCCCATACCGTAGTCGTGGCTTATTTTTTCTATCGCTTGTTGTACGGGGAAGCGTTCAAATATATCGTTCACGTCGATTAGGCTATTGGTAAACACACTGGTGTCGATGCGATCTAGCACGTCGCTTAGGCTGTATAAAAACAGTAATAAAAAACGGGAATACGAGGCGACCGACGGGCTAATATCACACAGCGCTAAAATGCGCGGTTTGTCGATGACTTTGCTTTTCCAATATATTTTAAACATGGCGCCGTCATAGGCCATGTTTTGGCGTAGGGTCTTTCTAAAATCCAGATGGCCTCGATCTTGCCGTTTGCGCTTTTTTGAATGGATGCTGCTTAAGCGTTTAGCCATTTTGCGTACAATTTTAACCATTACCTCAAAATCACGCTTTTCAATATTGGACAGGCGGCTTTCTTTTAAGAAGGACTCATGAATGTTTTGTGAGGCGGTTTTGCCGTACATGGCCAGTTGCTGTTCAACAAAATTACGCACTTCTTCAAACAGGTATTTTTGTCCGCTGCGTAATTGGCCGGCTAAGGCGCGTTCTGCTGGGCAATCACCACTGGCGAGTTGGGCTATTTCGCTGTTCAGCTCGTTTAGCCCCATTTTATTCATGATTTTGCGGGTATTAATGCCTTTTTGGGTAAACAGCCATATATCGGTGATATTGGCTTCCCGCGCGGCTTTTTTCATCGATTGCGCGAGTTTGGCTTTATCGTGTTGCAGTAATATTTTTGCCAGTTCTAGCTCGCCGTTGTACTCGGCCGCTGGTTCTGGCGGTTCTGATGCGATAGCACTGGCTGTTTCCGTTTCTTCAATCAACGCATCTTTTTTAAAGGTATTGAACGAAAAGTACTGATCAAAACACTCGTTTAAGGTGTTTTTTTCATCCAGGGTTTTAGCCAGTGATAAGGCGAGGGTATCCTTTAGAATACCTCGATTAGCATAACCCACCAGTTGTACGGCTTTACTGGTTTCGATACTGTCGGCAACGGAGACCTTTACCCCCGCCGAACGGACTACCTTAAAAAAATCTTCGAGTGTTTGTTGCATACGACTGGGCGCTTATTGAGCCTTGGCTTTTTTAATAAATTTTGCGGCTTGTTCGTTAACGGCGGCTATGTCGTCCTCAAATTTTAAAATAACGTTTAAGGTGTCTTTAACCATTGCGGTATCTAAATGCTCGGCGTGCAACAGCAATAAGGTTTTAGCCCAATCGATACTTTCGGCCACAGACGGCGCTTTTTTAAGGTCTAGCTCGCGTATTTGTTGAATAAATGAGACCACTTCTTTAGTCAGGTTGGCCGACAGCTCGGGTACGCGTTTATGAAGAATGCGGCGCTCCAGCTGCTCGTCTGGAAAGTCGATATGCAGGTGCAAACAGCGGCGTTTTAAGGCGTCGCTCATTTCACGGGTGTTATTACTGGTTAAAAACACCAGCGGCTTTATTTTTGCCTTTAAGGTGCCCAGTTCAGGAATGGATACTTGAAACTCGGATAAGATTTCAAGCAGAAAGGCTTCAAACTCGTGGTCAGACTTATCGATTTCATCAATCAATAAGACGCAGCCGTGCTCTTCTTGCAGGGCCTTATATAAGGGCCTGGGCTCTAAAAAGCCTTCAGAAAAAAACAGGTCTTCATGGTTTTGTAGCTTAACCATCGATTGGCTTAAACCCACGGCGCCATCGAGCACATCGCCGAGTTTATCTTTCAGCAATTGCGTGTACAGCAACTGTTTGCCGTATTTCCATTCGTACAATGCTTTGGACTCGTCCAGCCCTTCGTAGCATTGCAATCGCACCAGCGGCACGCCTAAAATCTCGGCGGTTGTTTTGGCTAATTCGGTTTTACCAACCCCGGCAGGGCCTTCGACCATGATCGGTTTTTGTAGGTTGTGTGCAATGTAAACACAGGTGGCTATTTGTGTATTACAAATGTATTGGTGGCTCTCAAACTCTTGTTGAATCTCTTTAACCGATTGAAAACGGGTGTCGTATAAATCTTTCATTTTGTGTCCTATGTAAGCTCTTGCTGTCGATAATGTATGGCTAAGTTAATCTGTTTAATCTTGTTCACTGATTGGGCGATATTGCTCAGTACCTCGATGTCCTTAATCAGCCGTTTGATGGCGTCATTGAGCGGCTGTTCTGCGCTCAGTTGTTTGATGGTCTGGTTGAAATGCTCCACCAGTAAGCGCCCAGTAATAATCAGTGAAATAGGGTTTGTGTGCGGATTGGCTTGCTCTAATTGACTAGCCGCTTGGCTGCTAAGCACCTCGACCGACTCGGTAATGGCTAATAACTGGCCTAAGTTATCGTTGGCTATCAGTTCGGCATCGTGCGCGCATAGCTGGTCAATAAGCGATTGCATGGCACCGGCTAGTGGCGCGAGCATCATAACATCTTCGTATTCACGAAACGGTTTAGAAATGTCGTCAAAGGCCTTACCGATATCACCTAAAATATGCGAATCGGGCAGTTCGCAATCGTCAAGTAACAGGGTGCAATGGGTCGATGGTTTTAAAGCATCAAAGCCGTGCAGTGGGCTAATGCTTAGGCCTTTGCTGTCCTTGGGCACAATAAAGGCGGTAAATTGCTTACGTTTATCAACCACGTCAGTTATTGCAAACACAATAAAAAACGCCGCGTTTAAGCCGTTGGTGACGTAGGTTTTTTCACCATTAAGGCGGTATGTATCGCCGACTTTATCAGCGCGCGTGTTGAGGTGTTTGGGGTGCGCGCCCACCTTGGGTTCGGACACGGCCAAGGCGGACAGCGTGTTACCGGCTATTAAATCGGCCAAATAGGTGTCTTTTATCACGCTATTTTCACACTGCGCGATTATTTCGATAAGCCGCTGTTGGGCTAGCCAGGTCATCGCCAGCCCAGGCAGCCCCGACTGATGGCTTAAGTATGCGGCGGCTTTAACTATCTCGGTATAGGGGTAGGTTTGCGTGTTTGTTGGCGTACTGAGCCGCGGGGTGAGTATTTTTTCATCCGCCATACGTTGCCATAGCGCGTTGGCTAAACGCGCACTATCAAACGACAATAACTCAGGTTCTTGCCGTAACAAGTGGGCAAGTGTTGTTGCGAGCGAAGGCGCTTTATCGTTTAGCTTAGTCATACCTTGATCGGCTTCTAGAGCGCAATAAACTTATTCATCGGTGTCTAAAAAAGCCGGTGCGGTATACAGGTGAAAGCCATGGTAAGGCTTGCAGTTTTTATGCTCTGGTACAGGCCAGTTTTCTTTAGCCAGCGGTAAGCCGCCGTCTACGTCCATGGTGTGGCCAGTAATATAGGCGGCGCCGTCAGACAGTAAATACACAATGGCCGATGATATTTCTGCCTCGGTAGCTTGGCGTTTCATCGGTACTTGGTGACGGCGCTTTTTCAGCTTTTGCTTAAAGTCGTCCGGGTAGGTTTCCATACCACTGGATGCCACAGAACCGGGTGCAACGGCATTAACACGAACGCCTGAGTGCACCCATTCCAGTGCGGCGGTTTCGGTCAGGTTAATCATGCCTGCACGGGCAGCGCCGGTATGTCCCATATGTGGCATACCGTGGGCGACACTGGCAACGATGTTTACAATAGAACCGCCGTGTTGCTTCATGTACATATTGTAGGCTTCACGCATCATGTAAAAGCCGCCGTTAAGGTTATTGCGGATCACCGCGTCCCAACCGTTATCGCTGATGTTTTCCAGCGAGGAAGGAAATTGTCCACCGGCATTATTCACCAAGCCATCTAAACGGCCGTGTTTGTCGAGGATCAGCGTTAAGGTATCCCTAATCGCCTGTGAGTCTCGAATATCCATCGAGTAATAATCGCAAGGGTAATCTTCGGCCTGCAGCTCAGCGGCGACATTTTTTAGTTTGTCGATATTACGGCCAATTAACACCACGTGCGCGCCTAGGGCAGCTAATTCGTGGGCTGTGCAACGACCAATGCCGCTGCCGGCACCGGTAACGATAATGACTTTATCTGCGAATAACGTAGGTTTATAAATGGATTGGTACATGCCGTGGCTCCAAAAAGCTGAATAAATATTAGGGTTAATTCTATCGCAAAATGATTAGCCTAAGGAATTAATCTAACAGTTGTTAGTTCGAGTAATTTTTGTTTATACTGAGGGCCTCAATAAAACAACGAAGGGTTGATTAAGTCATGCTGTTTACTCAAGAACACAATATGCTACGTGAATCGGTAGCAAAATTCGTCGAACGAGAAATTAATCCCCATGTAGATGAGTGGGAAGAGGCCGGTATTTTTCCTGCGCATGACTTGTTCAAAAAAATGGCGGATGCCGGCTTTTTGGGTATCAACAAAGAAGAAAAATGGGGCGGTTTAGGGTTGGATTATTCCTATGCCTTGGTTTTTGCCGAAGAAGTGGGGCGTATTAAGTGCTCCGGCATTTCCACCGCCATTGGCGTACAAACCGATATGTGTACCCCGGCATTGGCCAATTATGGCAGCGATGAGCTTAAACGAAACTTTCTTGCCCCGGCTATTGCCGGTGATTCGGTCGGTTGTATCGGCGTCAGTGAAGAAGGCGCCGGGTCTGATGTGGCGTCGATTAAAACGAACGCACGACGGGTCGGTGATGAGTACGTCATTAACGGCAGTAAAATGTGGATTACCACCTCTACACAGGCCGATTGGGTGTGCTTATTGTGTAATACCGGCACCGAGAATGCGCCGCATAAAAATAAATCACTGATTATCGTACCGCTTGATGCAAAAGGGGTTACCCGTGGTAAACGCCTGAAAAAACTTGGCGCCCACAGTTCTGACACCGCGCCCCTATTTTTTGATGACGTTCGAGTGCCTGTTAGCCATTTAATCGGTGAAAAAGGGCAAGGCTTTATTTACCAGATGAAGCAGTTTCAAGAGGAACGCTTTTTCGCCATGTCCAAATACCTCAGCCAAATACACGATGCGATAAAAGTGACGGTGGAATACACCAAGCAGCGTAAAGCGTTCGGCAAGCCGTTAATCGCCAATCAGGAAATTTATTTTAAATTGGCTGAAATGGAAACAGAAATTCAGGCAACCCGCGCGCTTATTTATCAAGCCTGTGAACGGTATATCTTAGGCGAAGACGTGGATATGCTAACGTCAATGGCTAAATTTAAAGTCGGCGCATTAGGCCAAACAATTCCTTCTGCCTGCTTACAATATTGGGGCGGACAAGGCTTTATGTGGGACAACGTGATTAGTCGGATCTTTCGTGATACCCGCTTGTGTTCCATTGGTGGCGGGGCGAATGAAGTCATGCTAGAAATCATCTCAAAACGGATGGGCATTCACCCATCATCTTTAAAGTAAAAATCTTATGGCCGTTATCCAAACTAAAGTTAATACGCAAACTGATTCGTATAAAAAGAACCGTGAAGAACTGCTTGATCTAATAAGTAAAATCAATGAGTTGGAAGACAAAGTTCATCTATCTTCTAATAAAAAAGCCGCCTTGTTTGCAAAGCGAGGGCAGTTATTACCCCGTGCCCGTTTACAGCTTTTACTTGATCCAGGTGCTAGTTTTATTGAATTAAGCACCCTGGCTGGATTCGGTCAACATGATGATGACGGTGAGGACAATGTATACGGTGCCGCGATCATTGTCGGTATTGGTTTTGTAGAAAATACACGTTGTATGGTTTACATCAATGATGCAGCGATTAAAGCCGGTACCAATATGCCGCACGCTTACGAAAAATTACGCCGTGCGCAAGAGATTGCTAGAGCAGCGAGGCTGCCGTTTATTTGTTTAGTGCAAAGCGGTGGGGGTAACTTATTACTGCAACACTTGGGCTTTAATCTGGCAGGGCACCGCTTTAAGTCGCAAGCAGAAGCGTCCGCAGCGGGCATTCCACAGATTACCGTTGTGCACGGTGCATCTACTGCTGGTGGTGCTTATATCCCGGGGATGTCTGATTACGTGGTGATGGTAAAAGACAAGGCGCGCGCCTATTTAGCGGGGCCGCCGTTATTAAAAGCAGCGACCGGTGAAATAGCCGAGGAAGAAGAGCTGGGCGGCGCAGAAATGCACGCAAGAGAGTCAGGTCTGGCTGAATACTTAGCCGAGGATGATGCGCACGCGATTGAAATGGCACGTGAGGTGGTTAAAAGTTTGCATTGGAATGAACGCCTACCACTGAGCCAAGCTACACCCTACAAAGAACCGCGTTACGATATAGACGAGTTGTGCGGTATCGTGCCGGTTGACTATAAAAAGCCTTATGACTGCCGCGAAATTATTGCGCGATTAGTGGATGATTCTGATTTTGTTGAATTTAAAGCCAATTATGACGGCTTTACGATTTGCGGCTTTGCAGAAATTGAAGGTCAGGCCTGTGCCTTTATCGGCAATAACGGGCCAATTACCAATAAGGGCGCGGCAAAATCCACGCAATTTATACAACTGTGTTGCCAAGCCAATAAACCGATTATTTTCTTGCAAAATACCACCGGTTTTATTGTCGGTGTGCAGCATGAACAGCAGGGGATGATTAAAAATGGCGCCAAGTTAATACAGGCGGTGGCCAATGCAACAGTACCTAAAATAACGCTGAATATTGGTGGTGCCTTTGGTGCCGGCAATTACGCCATGTCGGGGCGCTCGTTTGAACCGGAGTTTTTGTTCGCATGGCCCACTAATACCTTAGCGGTGATGGGCGGCGAGCAAGCGGCAACTGTTATGTCGATTGTTTATGAAAACAAGCAAAAAGCCAACAATCAACCGATTGATGAAGCCTTTACTGCCAAGCGGCATCAAGAGATTATTGACTATTATGGCAAGGTATCGTCGGCGCTGTATTGCACCTCTGTGGTGTGGGATGAAGGGATTATTGACCCACGTAAGAGCCGTCGTTTATTGGCGGAGTTACTCGATATTGTGGTGCGTGGTCGGCAAACGCGGTTAGATTCAAACACCTTTGGCGTCGCGAGAATTTAATATGCTTACTTTACCGAAGACAGAGATGTTGTTGCTAACATCAACGGCGGGTCGTTTGTTTATTACCCTCAACCGGCCTGAACAACGCAATGCGATGAATAACCAGATGGCTCAAGAGTTACACCAAGTCGCTGATTTTTTAGCCAGTACAGACGACATTAGGGTCGTTATTTTAAGAGGTGCTGGTGGCCACTTTTGTGCCGGCGGCGATATCAAAGAACGTAAAAAACAAACCGATTCAGCAACGCCAACGTCGGATCCGGCACGCGATCGGAATGTGCGTTCGGGCCAACTATTTAATAAATTCTGGAACTTACCGCAAACCTTTATTGTGGTGGTGGAAGGGGCCGCTATGGGCGGTGGTTTTGGTTTGGCTTGTTTAGCCGACTTAACGCTGGTAAGCAAAGATGCAAAACTCGGCATGCCGGAAACAACCTTGGGTATATCACCCGCGCAGATTGCGCCTTATGTGGTTAAACGGATTGGCTTAACGCGGGCTAAGCAAATGGCACTAACGGCGGAGCGGATCAATGGCGAGCAGGCATGTCAAATAGGCATAGCACAATACTTAGCCGACACTAATGCAGACTTAGATGCATTGCTAGAAACGGTATTACAGCAGGTCGAACGCTGTGGACCTAAAGCTTGTGCAGCGACTAAAAAAATCATGCAGCAGGTGGGCCAATTGGATGATGAAACAATGATTAATACCTCAGCTGATATTTTTTCAGAATTAAATAAACAAAACGAAGGCCGTGAAGGCCAGCAAGCTTTTGTTGAAAAAAGAAAACCGATTTGGACGGTAGCTAAATGAATGATTTTAATACTTTATTGATCGCCAACCGTGGTGAAATTGCGGTTCGAATTATCAAAACGGCTAAAAGTATGGGCTATGAAACGGTCGCTGTTTTTAGTGAAGCCGATCGTGAAGCCTTACACGTATCCTTAGCCGATAAAGCCATATGCATTGGTGCGTCCAGTGTGGATCAATCCTATCTTAATATTGATCATATTATTAACGCGGCTAAGCAAACGGGTGCTGATGCGATACACCCGGGGTATGGGTTTTTATCGGAATCGAGCGAGTTTTCTCAACGCTGCCTGCAAGAGGGCATAGTCTTTATTGGCCCGACAGCGGAAGCGATTTCTTTGATGGGCAATAAAACCCTCGCACGGCATAAAATGATCGATGCTAATGTGCCCTTGGTGCCAGGCTACGATGGCCCATCAGAAGACGACCAACGCTTACAACAAGAAGCTGATCGGATCGGTTACCCAGTGATGGTTAAAGCTGCTGCTGGTGGGGGTGGTCGAGGTATTCGCTTGGTTCGACAGGCGGACAAGTTACAAGCAGAAGTTGAATCGGCCAGAGCAGAAGCCTTGAGTAGCTTCGGTTCGGCTGAATTATTATTGGAAAAGTGTGTTGAGAATGCACGGCATATCGAAATACAAGTGTTTGCCGACAAAGCCGGCAATACCGTGTACTTAGGCGAACGTGATTGCTCGATGCAACGACGTAATCAAAAGGTTATTGAAGAAGCGCCCGCGCCAATAATGACCCCAGAACTACGCGAACAAATGGGCGAAGCGGCCGTGTCGGCTGCCAAAGCAGTTAACTATGTTGGTGCAGGTACGGTTGAGTTTTTAGTCTCACAGCAACAAGATTTTTACTTTTTAGAAATGAACACGCGCTTGCAAGTTGAGCATCCGGTGACTGAGTTTATTACCGGTTTGGATCTGGTCGAATGGCAGTTGCGCGTTGCCGCGGGTGAAAACCTGCCGTTACAACAAGATCAAATTGAATACCAAGGGCACGCCATAGAAGTACGTCTGTATGCGGAAGACTGTGATGGCGGCTTTATTCCCCAAACAGGTACGGTGCTTGAGTGGATTACACCACAAGGCCCCGGTATTCGAATGGACGAAGGGATTGTTAAAGGCCAGCAAATCAGCCCGTATTATGACTCGATGCTAGCCAAGCTGATTTGTTATGGTAAAAATCGCGAAGAAGCTATTAGGCGATTAAAACGGGGTTTAAAAGACACCGTACTGCTGGGTTTATCTTCAAATAAGACGTTTTTGTTAGGCTTGGTTAATGATCCGGTGTTTGCCGCAGGTGAAGCCACCACCCGCTATATTGAAGAACAGTATTTACCCAGCAAGGAAACCGATACGGCTTATTCGCCTCAGCAATCGCTTTGGTCGGTTGCCGCTATTTTATTGTCGCGTACTGTGGGGGCTACAGGCTGGCGTAGCACGGGTGTATTGAGCTGGCCGGTACGCTTAGCCTTTCAAGATGAGTTACGTGACCTGGTAGTCTCACAAGAGGGCGAAGTCTATCGTGTTGACAGTGACGGTTTTGAGTCACAAGAAATTACTATTTCGAATGAAACAAGCAGCCAATTATCGCTACAAATCAATGGGATTCGATCATCCATAAGCCTTGCTTTACAAGGGGAACAGCTTTATTTAGATGACCGATCAGAGGTGGCGTTATTTGAAAAACGCTCATTTTCAGAAAAAACCAGCAACGAAGAATTAGGCGCTAACTTAGTGGCCCCAATGAGTGGCCGGATTGCCGATATTAAAGTGAGCGTCGGTGATACGGTCAATAAAGGCGATTTATTGGTGGTTCTCGAGTCGATGAAAATGTTTCAGGAGCTAACCGCGCAACAAGCGGGCGTGGTCAGCGACATTTATGTCAGTATTGATAAGCAAGTAGAAGTCGGTGTCGCACTGGTTGATATTGAACAACAAGAAGAGTTGGAGAAATAATGAAAACGATTAAAATTGGCGGTGCTTCGGGTTACTGGGGTGATAGTGCGTATGCAACGAAGCAATTATTAGAACAAGGTGATGTCGATTATTTGGTATATGACTACTTGGCCGAAGTTACCATGTCCTTACTTGCTAATGCGCGTTCTAAGTCGGATCAATTAGGTTATGCCACCGACTTTGTACAGCAAATTTTAAAACCCAATTTAAAACAAATTGCCGAACGTGGGGTTAAAGTTGTTGCCAATGCCGGCGGGGTTAACTTACCGGCCTGTCAGCAAGCTATTCAAGCAATTTTAGACGAACAAGGTATTCAGCTTAAGGTTGGCGTGGTCAGTGGCGATAACCTGCTGCCACGAGCCGATGAATTACGTGCTGCCGGGGTCACAGAAATGGAAACAGGGGCGGCTTTTCCTGACAAACTCGCCAGTATTAACGCCTACCTGGGGGCGTTTCCTATTGCCGCCGCGCTAGACGCTGGCGCTGATATTGTTATTACCGGCCGGGTGGTAGATTCTGCAACAACCTTGGGCGTGTTAATTCACCAATACCAATGGTCGTTGGATGCGTACGATAAATTGGCGATGGGCTCATTGGCCGGGCATTTAATCGAATGTGGTTGTCAGGTGACCGGCGGTAACTTTACCGACTGGCAAGACAGCTGTGAAGGTTGGGCTGATATGGGCTACCCGATTATTGAGTGCGAGTCAGATGGTCGTTTCGTGGTGACCAAAGCAGAAGGCACAGGTGGTTTGGTGTCAGAATTTACTGTATCCGAACAATTGGTGTATGAAATTGGCGACCCACAAGCGTATTTTTTACCGGACGTGGTGTGTGATTTCGCCTCAGTGAAGTTAACGCAACAGGCGGAAAACAGGGTCCTTGTTGAAGGTGCAATAGGCCACCCTGCAACTAAGCAGTACAAAGTATCAGCGACGCACCTAAATGGCTATCGCGCTACGTACACCCAATTATTGACCGGCATTGACGTTATTAAAAAAGCTGAAACCACGGCCGACGCTATCTTAGCGCGTTGCGAACAATTATTTAATGAATTGGGTTATGGCGCATTTGCAGACAGTTCGGTAAATTTATTAGGCGCAAATGCCTTATGGAATCCGACGTATTTTAGCGCCCCAACAGCGATACAAGAAATTGTTTTACGTTTGGCTGTACGGCATAAAAATCGTGATGCGGTGGCACTGTTCTCGCGTGAAGTGATGGGGGTTATTTTAAATATGACCGGTGGCCGCTGTGCTGCCGGTGAAGCAGGTCGCCCTAAAGTATCGCCGGTTATCAGCCTGTATTCATTTTTATTAAATAAAGATCAGGTGAAAGCTTGTGTTGAGGTGGATGGAAAGACTATTGCTTACCAACAAACGGCGGGCAAAGATTTTGATACGAACGCTATTAAGCGAACAGCCTTACCCTCGCTAACAAAACAAGCAGCCACCAAACAAGTACCGTTAATTGAATTAGCCGTAGCGCGCAGTGGCGATAAAGGTAACTTTGCCAATATCGGCGTGATCGCGCGTAAGCCGGAGTACATGGCAATCATCAGCGAGAACTTGACTGAAGCACGTATGGCGCACTGGTTCTCTCATGTACTTAATGGTCGCGTTGAACGATTTTATATGCCCGGTATTAATGCCATTAACTTTTTAATGCATGATGCATTAGGTGGCGGTGGCGTTGGCTCAATGAATGTTGATGTGCAGGGTAAAACTTATGCGCAACAATTATTGATGATGCCAATTGATGTGCCTGTGGATTTAATTAAATAATAACTTATTAGGAAATACCGTATGTCTATTGCCGAGCCTATTTTATCGAAGCAACGTATTAAACAAATGCACCAGTCTAAGCATTGGTTAGATAAAACCTTATTGGATTATTTTGACGCTGCTGTGGCTCAATTTGCAGATAAACCCGCGGTAATCGCTTACCGTAAAGGACAGGCTGAAAAAGACGTTAAAACATACCAAAAACTGGCGCAATTGTCAGATCGCTTGGCGGCAGGGCTACTTAAACAAGGGGTGAAAAAAGGCGAAGTGGTGTCGTTTCAGCTGCCTAATATTGGGGAATTTGTGGTGGTTTATTTAGCCTGCATGCGGATTGGGGCGATTAGCAACCCGATGATGCCGATTTTTAGAGAAAAAGAACTCAGCTATATGTTGAGTTTTGCTGAATCTAAAGTTGTATTTGCGCCTAAGCTATTTAGAGGTTTTGATCACCAGCAATTATTACAAAAACTGCAGCCTAGTTTGCCTAAACTGGAAAAAGTCTGCATTTTGGACGATCAGGGACTCGAGCCTTTTATGGTCGATCAGGTGACGGCAGAGGATCGTAAGCAATTTGAAGACAGAGCCTTGTCACCTAATGAAGTGTTTTTATTGATGTACACCTCCGGTACAACGGGCACACCAAAAGGTGTGATGCACACCGCTAATACACACGATTATTCGGCAAGAAAATTTATCGGCAGGACACAGTTCAACAGCTCAGAAACGGTGTTTATGGGTTCCCCCACCGCACATATGACCGGTTTAATGTATGGGGTAAGCGTGCCGTTTATGTTGGGTTCTACCACGGTATTACTTGATCAATGGGATGCCGATGTTGCGTGGAAAATTATTCATGATGAAAAAGTCGCTTTTACGATGGGGGCAACGCCTTTTCTGGCAGATTTAAGCGACTCTAAGTCACTAGAGCAATGTAACCACGATGCGTTTCGACTGTTTGTTTGCGGTGGCGCACCAGTACCTCCAGCGCTTGGCCGTCGAGCCTCTCAGCGGCTCAATGTTACATTGATGACGGTTTGGGGCATGACCGAAATGGGTGCGGTGACCACCACCTTACTGGACGACCCGGAAGAAAAAGTATTCGAAACCGACGGTTGCCCCTATGACGGTACAGGGGTGCGTATTATTAACCAAGCAGGTGATTTGGTGCCGGATGGTGAAGAGGGGCGATTACAAACCCGTGGCCCAGGTAATTTTGTTGGTTACCTAAAACGTCCAGAAGACTATGATACGGATGCCGAAGGCTGGCATGAAACGGGAGATTTAGCGAAAATTATTCACAGTAAGTACATTCGTATTACCGGTCGTTCAAAAGACATTATTATTCGCGGTGGGGAAAATATTCCTGTTGCGGTAGTAGAAAATGCTTTATATCAACACCCGGCTATTCAAGACACCGCGATTGTTGCAAAACCCGATGAGCGCCTTGGTGAACGAGCGTATTGTTTTATAACCTTAAGAGAAGGGCAGGCGGTTACTTTTGAGCAATTACAAGAATACCTGTTAGAACAGGGCTTGAGTAAAAATTACTGGCCTGAATTTATTCAGATACTCGAGGCTATGCCACGTACGGCGAGTGGAAAAATACAAAAATTTAAATTACGAGAAATGGCGGCGACGCTTTAAACCATTAACTAACGAGAAGACTATGAATCCAGCACTATTAACAGATGAACAAAAAATGATCCAAGAAATGGCAGAACGTTTTGCCAAAGAAAGGCTGTATGACGGCTATAGAGAACGTGCCTTAAAACATGACCCATTGGATCGCAAATTAATTTTAGAAATGGGCGAGTTAGGCCTATTAACACCCAATATACCTGAAGAGTTTGGCGGTATTGGCGCTGGTAGTTATGTGAATGGTCTGATCTGTGAAGCGATTGCTTACAGCGACTTTAATATGAGTTATTTAAATATGACCAATCCCTTAATCAGTGATGTGATTATGCGCTTTGGTTCTGAGGAAATGAAACACGAGGTGTTACCCAAAATGGCCTCAGGTGAACTGATCTCAGCCTTAGGCTTAACCGAGCCTCGTGGCGGTTCAGATGCCGGTAACCTTATTTTAAAAGCGGAACGCACCGATACAGGTTATCTGTTAAATGGCGAAAAAACCTCGATGACCTATGCCAAGCAGGCTGACAATGTGTTGATGTTTGCAAGAACGGGCACAGTTGAATCTGGCCCTTATGGTGTCTCTGCCTTTTTGGTGGACTTGAACCTGCCGGGTGTTAGCCGCACAGAGTTTGAAGATATTGGTTGTAAACCTGTAGGCCGTGGATCGGTGTTTTTTGATAACGTTGAAATCCCTGCCTCGGCGTTAATCGGCAATGAAAACGAAGGCTTCACCAAGATTATGGTTGGCTTTGACCTTAGTCGGGTATTGATCGCCTTGCAATGTATTGGTGCGGCGCAGGTGTCAGTGGATGAAACCTGGCAGTACGTACAAGAACGTGAAGCCTTTGGCTTACCGTTAGTTAAATTTCAAGGTGTTTCATTCCCCTTAGCCGAACACGAGAGTATGCTGCAAAGTATGCGGGCGTTAGCGTACCAAACCTTAAATCTACGCGATGGTGGGCATGTGCACACCAGTGAAGCTGCGATACTAAAATGGATGGGGCCAAAATACTCCACTGATATTATTCAAAACTGCCTGTTACTGAACGGTCATTACGGTTACACCACTGATTTGCCGATTCAGCAGCGTATGCTCGACGTGATGGGCCTACAAATTGGTGACGGCACAGCACAAATTATGAAATCTATTATTGCACGTGAAAAAGTAGGTAAGATTGCTCTGCAATATAAATAAAAAGGGGCATTTCTGATGTCACTATGATTTATTAAAAATCATAGTGACTAGCAATGCACTCGACGCCAAATAGTATCAAGAAGAGATAAAATGCTTTTGCCTAAAGAAATAAACCTTGAGTTTCCGGAAACCATCGACAGTATTCATAATTACTATGAACACTTGGTTTTAGATAAGTTGGTGAGTCTAAATAAAAGCGGCGATATCGAAGCGGGCGATATTTCCGACGTTGCTTGTGTAGCATTAAATAGTTTACCCCCTCGCTACGTGCGTTACGACGTTGATATGGCGTTTTATCTATCTCCCTACGAATACCAGGAGATCGAAAACAAAATTGATGGTGCGGTCAGTAAAGCAATTAAATTTGTGAAAAAACACGCGGCACGCAATAACCGCATGGAAAATCAGGGAGACTAGGTAGCGGGTTTTTTTTTAATTGTTAACTAGCTTTTTAACTCATCAATTAAACGAAAGCTTTGTTTGATGCTACAAAAATAACAAGGGCTTCAAGCCTACAATAATTAACTATGAGCGATACGAATCCACTTTATCAAATCACCTCAACAGCTGTTGATCATTTGCCAGCGAAGTGGCAAAACAAGCAACGGCAGCAGGCGGCAAAACATGCGCGTGAATTAGACGACATATCAGCCGACCATTATTGGCAGTGGGTTGCTGAACAATTTCGCTGGACCACACCTTGGAACAGCGTTCGTGAAGGGGGGTTTCCGGATTTTAAGTTTTTCTCGGGTGGCTATATCAACGTTGCCGATAATTGCGTCGACCGTCACGCGGAGAACCCGGCGCTATTTAATAAAGCAGCTATTATCTGGCAAGGTGAGCCCGTAGACGATTACCGTGAGCTGAGTTATTTAGAACTTCGAGACGAGGTTTGCCGCTGCGCTAATGCGCTTAAATCCTTAGGTGTCGAAAAGGGCGATGTGGTTGCCCTTTATATGCAAAATTTACCTGAGGCCTATGTGGTTGCACATGCGTGCAACCGAATCGGCGCCATACATACGATCTTATTCTCTGGCTTCCCTGCAGAAGCGATCGTCTCTCGACTAGAATCTGCTGAGCCTAAGGTAATTGTGGTCGCTGATAAAAGCTACCGTCGAGGACGCAGCGTAGAATTATTAAAAACCTGGCGCGAGGCAAAAAAAGAATCTCCGAGCGTACAGCACACGCTGGTTTTTAACCGTTCTGGGGAATCCTTTGAGTTGCAGAACGACGAAATTGACTATCGAACATTGTTGGATAAACAATCCATCGATTGCGCCTGCGTTCCTCTGGAAGCAAATGACCCTGCCTTTCTTGTGTTTACCAGCGGCACAACTTCTAAACCAAAGGGCGTTGTACACAGCGTAGCGGGTTTTATGATGGGTGCCTGGGCCAACGTCTATTGGCAAATGGGCGCTGATCCTGGCGATGTTTTCTGGTGTGCTACCGACGTTGGCTGGTTGACTTTTCCGATTCAATCCATTGTTGGTGGTTTAGCGGCCGGTACCACTCAGGTTTGTTACGAAGGATCGATGGATTACCCCGATCATAAGCGCTTTTATCAAATTGCTGATAAACACGAAGTTAAAAAAATAATCACCGCACCGACCTTGATAAGAATGTTAAGAGGGTTTGGTGATGAACTAGCCGCTGAATTCCCACTAACCAAGCTAAATACGATGAGCGTTCAGGGTGAACCCTTAGATGCTAGTAGTTACCAATGGACGCGGACTAAACTGGGACAAGGTGTTCCGATCATTAATGCCTATGGACAGACTGAAACTGGTTCTACCTGGACCTATCCTATCTGGGGTGTTGATGATACAAAAGCCGGTTCTTGTGGAAAGCCAGTACCGGGCTATAGGGGTAAAATTGTTGATGACCAGGGTCAGGAAGCTGAAGTAGGCGTCCGAGGACACTTAGTACTGACCGTACCCTTACCTTCAATGGCTAGAACTATTTGGAAAGACCATGAGCGCTATAAAGAATCATACTTTTCGCAATTAGCAGGTACTTATTGGTGTTCAGACGAGGGGGTTAAGGATGCAGACGGGCATATTTGGGTGTTAGGCCGCTCTGATGATGTTATCAATGTCGCCGGGCACCGGCTTAGTACCGTTGAAATTGAAACCTCAATCAGCTCACACCCGAACGTAACCGAGGCGGCCGTGATGGGTATTAATGATGAACTGAAAGGCTTATTACCCGTTGCATTTGTTTGCCTAAGTAAAGGCTGTGACCCACAGCAGGTGGCGGCAGAACTCAAGCAGAGCGTACAAGCATCATTAGGCGGTATCGCTAGTTTAGCCGCTGTGTACGTTACCAGCATGCTACCGAAAACGCGGACAGGTAAAACCGTCCGTCGTTTATTAATTGAAATTGTTCAAAGCGGTGATATTTCAAGTGACACCAGCAGTATCGAAGATATGTCGGCAATAGATGCCTGCCGAGAAGCGCTAAAATTCTAAATAAGATCGAAACCACTAAGACAGCTGTATAGTTATTAAGCGTATTAATATATTTAAGGAGAGCATATGTCAATGATCAAAACAGCCGAAAGAACATATGAAGCATCAGGTATTGAAGGTATCTCCCAATGCGGTTTGTGGGATAACGGAATGGGTGGCGGTACGGCACTGGTTCGATTAGCGGCAAATTCGTACTTCCCCGCACATAATCACCCAGGTTGGGAACAAGCACTTATGTTGAGCGGTAAACTGAAATTAGGCGATGATATCCTTGAAGCGGGCGATTATATCTTTACCGACGCGGGGGATATACACGACGCAACGGCCATAGAGGATTGTGAGCTCTTTGTGGTGACCGAAAAGGGTGTGGAAATAATCGAATAAACGGGTTTATTTTAATGAAGCATCCATCATGAAATATAAAAAACTAGGTGGCTCAGAGTTGAACGTGTCAGCAGTTGCTCTGGGTGGTAACACCTTTGGGCCGCCACGACTTAGTCTATCAGACAGCATCGCTTGCATCGGTCGGGCAGAAGAACTGGGTATCAATTTTATTGATACGGCGAATATTTACGGTGCTGGCGACAGTGAATCCTTCATTGGTAAAGCCATATCTGGAACGCGCGATAAATGGATCATCGGTACTAAATTTAATTTTTGGAATGCAGCGGAAAACGAGTCCGTAACACAGCAAATTCAACGACAGTGTGAAGAGAGCTTAAGTAAACTAAATACCGAGTATATCGACCTGTATCAATTGCACGCACCAGACCCTGCTGTCTCGATGGCAGAGGTTCTTGAGGCATTAAAAGCGTTGATCGATCAAGGAAAGGTGAGGTACGTCGGAGCCTGTAATATCTCATCCTGGCGCCACGCAAAAGCGCTTCATATGGCGCGTTCAGAGGGCCTGCCCGAGCTTATCTCTATCCAAAATCACTATAATTTAATACGCCGACACGTGGAATTAGAAACCTTACCCTATTGCGCGTCAGAAAACGTTGGCTTTATTCCGTATTTCCCCTTAGCAGGCGGTTTTTTAACCGACAAATATAATAAGGGCGAGGCTGCTCCAGCGGGAACTCGCGGTGCATCCGGTAGCCCAATAGTAAGGCATAGCCGAAGTGCCAAAAATGAAGAAATTCAAGAACAACTTAAACAATGGTCAAAGCAACAAGGGCATACGCTGAATGAATTAGCCATCGCCTGGCTGTTACACCAACCACAGGTTACAACGGTTACCACCGGTGTCAGTTCGCCCGCTCAGGTAGAGGCCAATGTTCGCCCTAGCGAGTGGCTTTTAAGCGATGAAGAACTGAAAAGGATCGACCAGATAGCCGAGTGGGATGGAACCGACGATGCCATTGAGTTGCTACAGATCTTTTCTAAAGAAAAACGGTTCGCAAAATAACCCATAATTTAATGACGATGCTTTCATGCTGTTTAAATCCTCTATGTTTGATACTAAAATAACCCGTTTACTCAATATCAAGTACCCCATACTCGGCGGGGCGATGATGTCCATTTCTAAGGCGGAATTTGTCGCCGCCATTTCTAATGCCGGTGCATTAGGTATTCTCACTTCAGCGATCTATCAAACCGCCGAAGAATTTTCAGCGGCGATTGATCTAATTCAAGCCACCACCGATAAACCCTTTGCGGTGAATATCAATTTGTTCCCATCAATGCGACCGGTTGATAACGAGGTGTACGTTGGCATTATGATCGAGAAAGGGGTGAAGATTGTAGAAACATCGGGCCATGCAGCACCTGAAAAACTCAGTAAAATGTTCAAACAAGCGGGAATGATCTGGTTACATAAATGTGTCGGTGTCCGCTATGCAAAAAAAGCCGAATCACTGGGGGCAGATGCGATTACCGTGGTAGGTTATGAAAATGGTGGCGCTACCGGTAAATTGGACATTGGCACCTTGGTGCTGATTCCTACGGTGGTTGATGCTGTCAATATCCCTGTGACAGGCGGTGGTGGTATTGCCGATGGAAGAGGGCTGGTGTCCGTGTTGGCGGCGGGAGCCGATGCGGCGATTATCGGTAGTCGTTTGATGATGACTAAAGAATGCCCGATTCATAATGACTTGAAACACGCCTTTGTTAAGGCGAGTGAGCTCGATACAACGCTGGTGATGCGCTCCATTGGTTCTACTCATCGGGTATGGAATAACCAAGCGGCAAAAAACTGTATGGAAGCAGAACAAAACGGCGCTAGTTTTGAACAATTGCTCCCCATTATTGCCGGTGATAACGCCCGTAGAATGTTTGCCGAGGGCGATTTAACGGCGGGTTTGGTTTCGCTGAGTCAATCGGTCGGTTTAGCGCATGATATCCCTAGCGTTAAAGAATTATTAGACCGAATAATGCAGCAGGCACAACAATCAGTGCAACGTTTGAATGGTCAACTTTTAAGCCATTAAATCTATTAAAATTTACCTGTACTAAGAATTTATTCAAGAAGCTATCAAAGGAGAAAAAATGCAATCAAATAGTGTCTTATATGAACAACAAGGCGCGGTCGTTTTATTAACGTTAAACGAACCTGAAAAACTTAATGCACTGAGTGTCAATATTCGCGAGGGCTTAGAAAATTCGTTTGCAAAAATTGCCGATGACGACAGCGTAAGGGTTGTAGTGATCACGGGTGCTGGCAAAAAGTCATTCTGTGCGGGTGCCGATATTAGTACGCTTAAATTCGAACCTATGTACGTCAAAAGATTCCTTGATTCTATTCTCGACACCCTGGCGATTGGTGAGCGCTGCAGAAAACCCGTTATCTGTGCGGTTAATGGTTTTGCTTTTGGCGGCGGCCTTGAACTGGCTATTGGCTCAGATTTTATTATCGCGTCTGAAAGGGCTACGTTTGGCGTACCAGAAATCAATATAGGTCTTTTACCTGGCTTTGCGGTTGTCCGTCTGGGCGATATTATTGGCCGACAAAAAGCCAAAGAAATGAGTATGCTGGGTGAAGCCATTAGTGCACAGGAAGCTAAAGAGCTAGGCATGGTATTAGAAGTCGTGCCACATGAAGAAGTCGTTGCTAAAGCGATGGAATTAGCTGAGAAGATAGCCGCCAAACCGCAGCCAGCCGTGCAGTTAGCAAAGGCAATTTACAACCGTGAACTCGGTGGCGAAGAACTTCAATACGCAAAAGATGCGATGCCTTTCCTGTTCTTAACGGACGATGGAAAAGAGGGCGTCACTGCCTTTATGGAAAAGCGCAAACCTAAGTTTTTATAGTCAAATGCGCACTTTTTGCTAAACGATAACCGGGGCTTATTTAACCTTAAGCCCCATCGTATTAGCAATAATATTGCGTTGCATTTGCGAGGTGCCGGCGGTAATGGTGGTGCTGCGCGCATCTCTATAATGGCGTTGCATATCAAATTCCATCATATAAGAGTAGCCCCCCATAATTTGCATCCCTTGGTTGGCCACTTCGGCAAAGGTTTCTGAACCGAACAACTTGGCCTGGCTGACTTCTCGCAACGGCTGTTCACCGGCGGCCATTTTGCTAGCGGCCCGTAGCATCAACATGCGACTGGCATCGACTTTTGTCTGCATATCAGCAAGTAGGTGAGCAATGGCTTGAAAGTTACCAATGGGCTTGTTGAACTGTTTACGTTCTTTCGCGTACGCCAGTGCTTGGTCCACCACCGTTTGTGAATTACCCACATAACCCGCTGAAGTAACAACACGTTCCAGCAGCAGGCCAGACAGCATGCAGGGCCAGCCTTCATTAACCTTACCCACCCGCATGTCATCTTTTATGCGCACATCATTAAAGAATATTTCATTGGTCCCCAGCATACGACGACCCAGTGTATTGAGCCGGCGGATTTCAACCCCGGGGGTATCATAGGGCAGCATAAAGAGCGAGATGCCTTGCTGGTAGGGCACTGTGGTATCGGTCTTACAATACAGGTGAATGATGTTGTTTTTTGCGTCGGCGGCGGTAGAAAATAGTTTTTGACCGTTAATCACCCATTCATCACCGTCACGTACCGCTCGGGTACGCATATTGCCGGCATCCGAGCCAGCATCTGGTTCGGTCATTGAGATTGACATACGGATCTCGCCATTTATAACGCGTGGAATATAGTGACTTTTTTGCTGTTCAGTGCCGTGGCGTAAAATATTTAAGGCGTTAAAAATAGTCAGTGCGTATGCGCCAAGAAAGTCATAGCCTTTACGTCCGAGTTCTTCGCCAATAATGACCATATCGAGCACGCTGCCATCATAGCCGCCGTATTGTTCAGGGAAGGGTAAACCAAAAAGGCCCATATCAACCCATTGCTGATAGACTCCATAAGGGTACAGGCCGTTTTCATCGTGTTCGCGGATATACTCAGGGGTTGCGATATCATCCATCATCCGACGAACATTATCGCGTAATAATTGTTGCTCTTGGCTGAGTTCAAAATTCATGATTTAAGCCCTGCGTTGATTAAAGCTGCGACCATAACATTGTGCCGCTATGGTATTGCGTAAAATTTCAGGTGTTCCGCCACCGAGGGAAAAGCCGCGCGCGTCACGCACCATACGCTCAAGAGGATAATCGCGGCAATAGCCATAATGGCCATGTATTTGCAAGGCCTCGTTGGTAACCCGTTGTGCCATCTCATTGGCATACAGTTTAGCCATGGCGCATTCTAATGGGTCGGGGAAGCCGTTTTTAAGGTGTGTTGCTGCGCGATAAGTCATCAAGCGAGCGGCGTGCAATTGAGTGGCCATATCGGCAATTTTCCATTGGATGCCTTGAAACTCGGCAATAGGGCGGCCAAATTGTTCGCGCGTTTCGCTATACGCTAATGCCGTTTCATAGGCGCCTTGCGAAATACCCACGCACATAGCGGCATTACCCACGCGTTCTGGGCCAAAAGAGCTCATCAGACGTTTAAAGCTGGCGGAGCTTTCTGGGGTTCCTTCAACCACGATATTAGCTTTTGGAATACGTACTTGATCAAAGTGTAATTCGGCTTCTTTTACGGCACGCCCACCCATTTTACGTTCGGGTTTGCCAACGCTAAAACCCTCCATGCCTTTGTCGACCAATACTGCACCAATACCGCGTGATCCTTTGCTGTCACCAAAACGTGCAAAAACCAAGGCATGCGTTGCTTCAACACCCGCGGTGGTAAAGCATTTAGTGCCATTTAAAATATAGTCATTACCCACTTTTTTAACGTTCGTCGTCAAATCCGTTACCGCTGAGCCAGCGCCAGGTTCGCTAATGGAAATAGCGATAAGGTGTTCGCCTTTAATAAGAGCCGGTAATAAGCGTTGTTTTTGTTCTTCTGTGCCAAGCTCAACTAAGGCTTTGGCTGGGCCATTTAAATACAGTTGCGCGACCAACGCGGTGTTAAAACAGGTACGCGCAATCTCTTCTAAAAAAACGGCACCTTGGACAATGGGCAAGCCCAAACCACCGTATTGCTCAGGAATCAGCATGCCTAAATAGCCCAGTTCGGCTAACAGGTTTTTATTTTCTTCAGGGTAGATTTCGTGCTCATCCCAATGGGCGGCTTTAGCGGTGAATTCTTTTTCAGCTAAGGTTCTGACATCTTGGCGAAACAGTTCTAAATCATTATCCAATTGAAAGGAATGCATTTATATCTCCGTTAAGCGACGTCGGATCATCAAGGGCGTTTGTCCTTGCTGAACAATGTCGCCGTGTTGATTAATAATGCGTCGGGATAACACCACAATGCCGCGGTCTGGTTGGCTGGTTTCACGTTTTTCAATCACCTCGAGAACAACATGAATGGTGTCGTCGATAAAAATGGGTGCTTTAAATTTCCAGTCCATGCCGAGTAAGGCGATAACAGTGCTTGAAATACCGCTGATGAGGTTGGTTCGCGTGCTTAAACCCGAGGCAATAGACATGCCGAGTAGGCCGTGCGCCATACGCTTGCCAAAATGCGTATCTTTACAATATTCAGCATCGGTATGTAATTGAATAAAATCACCCGATATACCGGAAAAATTAACCACATCGGTTTCAGTCACTGTTCGCCCCGGTGATTGGTAAGCGTCACCAATTGTGAGGTCATCAAAATAAATGGCATCCATTATGTTTGTACCTTGTCAGTTAGCTGTCTTATTAATAGGTTCTTAAGTTGTAGCGTAATGAACTCATCTTATAACGTGTGTCTTTATTTGCTTTTAGCGGGTATTGTATAACCCATACAAGACCCGCTAAATAAACCGTTTTTAGTTGCTTTTTAGAGCGGTCATTACTGCAGACATCGTGTCATTGGCGTCGCCAAATAACATGCGTGTATTCTCTTTATAAAATAATGGATTATCAACGCCCGCATAACCGGTCGCCATACTGCGTTTTAAAACGACGGTGGTGGTAGCTTTCCATACTTCGAGCACCGGCATGCCATAGATTGGGCTGCCTTCGTCTTCAGCTGCGGCAGGGTTTACGGTGTCATTAGCGCCGATCACCAACACCACATCGGTCTCAGGGAAGTCGTCATTTAATTCATCCATTTCCAATACAATATCGTACGGAACACGCGCTTCAGCCAGCAACACATTCATATGCCCGGGTAAACGTCCAGCCACAGGGTGAATGCCAAATCGTACAGTGACCCCTTTGTCTTTTAAATAACGCGTGATTTCAGACACGGTGTTTTGTGCTTGGGCAACCGCCATTCCATAACCAGGGACAATAATAACGCTATCGGCATGGGCTAATATGTCGGCAACTTCTTCAGCGTGAATAACGATGTGTTCTTTAGGGGCTTCATCAGTGCTAGTTGAACTGACTTTTTTAGCACCAAAACCACCTAAAATTACGCTAACAAACGAACGGTTCATTGCTCGGCACATGATATAACTCAAAATCGCACCGCTACTACCCACCAAGGCGCCGACGATAATTAATAGGTCGTTAGATAGCATAAAACCGGTTGCCGCCGCCGCCCAGCCTGAATAGCTATTCAGCATAGAGATAACGACAGGCATATCCGCACCACCAATGGCCATGACTAAATGGAAACCAAGAATAAAGGATAAAACGGTCATTATGAGTAGCAGTATTAAAGCAGTTTCAGGACTCGCCGAGATAAAAAACACGCCTAAAATAAATGATGAGATGATAAGCGATAGATTTAAAAGGTGACGCCCTGGCAGTGTTAATGGTGTACTTGAAATACTGCCGCGCAATTTACCAAAGGCAACGATTGAACCGGTGAAGGTAACCCCACCAATAAAGATACCTAGAAATATTTCCACCTCATGGATGATTTTTTCTGCATGGCTAGCAAACTCAGCCCCACTTAATGAGCTGGATAAGCCAACGAGCACGGCGGCCATACCAACAAAACTGTGCAATACCGCAATGAGTTCCGGCATTTGTGTCATCTCGACCCGCGAGGCCAACCATTTGCCTATCACCAGGCCAGTAATGACCATGGTTAATAATAAGCCATAGGCGCTGACTTGGTCGCTCAAAATGGTAACTAGGATAGCCAAGGCCATACCAATGACACCGTAGAGATTACCTCGTTGAGCGGTTTCCTGGTGGCTTAAACCACCCAGACTAAGAATAAATAAAATACTTGCGCCAATATATGACGCGATCAACATACCTTCAGACATCAGTGATTTCTCTATTTTCTGAACATGCGTAACATGCGTTGCGTTACCGCAAAGCCGCCACCAATATTAATTGAAGCAATCAATACGGCGATTGCAGATAAAATGGTTATTGGGCTATCAATAGGCCCGGATATTTGCGCCATCGCGCCGATAATAATAATGCCCGAAATGGCATTGGTAACACTCATTAATGGGGTGTGTAATGAGGGTGTAACGCTCCAAACCACTTGGTAACCCACAAAGCAGGCCAACACAAAAACAGTAAAATGAGGCAAAAATGACGCGGGTGCGCTAAAGCCAATACCTAGCAACACCAAGGTGCTAATAATAAACAACGGCAGGTTGATTTTTTTAGGGCCTTCATCAATCTCGTCTTCAACGACTTTAGTTACTGGTTTCGGCGCTGGTGGTGGGGCGAGTGGCGGGGCAGGAAAGGTGACCTCGCCTTTATGTACAACCGTGGTACCACGAATAACAACATCGTCCATATCGATATTGAATTCACTGCTTTTACACAGGTCGCTCATAAGGTGAACTAAGTTATTAGCGTATAAATTACTAGATTGTGTTGCTAAACGGCTCGGTAAATCGGTGTAACCTATAATAGTGACACCATGTTTGACAACCGCTTGACCGGGTTCGGTTAATTCACAGTTACCGCCATTTTCTGCGGCCAGATCAACAATCACACTGCCTTCTTTCATTAATTCAACCATATCGGCCAAAATAAGCTTAGGGGCAGGACGTCCTGGAATTAACGCGGTGGTCACAATGATGTCGACTTCTGCGGCTTGCGCCCTGAATAAGGCCATTTCAGCGTCGATAAATTCTTTAGACATGACTTTGGCATAACCGCCTTCGCCCGTACCGTCTTCTTCAAAATCAAGCATTAAAAATTCAGCGCCGAGACTTTCAATTTGTTCAGCTACTTCTGGGCGTGTGTCGAAGGCGCGTACTATCGCGCCCATACTGGTGGCGGTACCAATGGCGGACAAACCAGCAACACCAGCGCCAATAACCATTACTTTAGCAGGTGGTACACGACCGGCAGCGGTTATTTGACCGGTAAAAAAACGACCAAAGACATTAGCGGCTTCGGTAATTGCGCGGTAACCGGCAATGTTGGCCATGGAGCTCAAGGCATCCATTTTTTGTGAACGGGAAATACGGGGTACAGAGTCAATGGCCAGTACATTACAATTTTTGCTGGCTAATTTTTTCAGTAAGTCGTCATTTTGTGCCGCCTGCATAAAACTGATTAAGGTTTGATCGGCTTTGATTAAATCGCACTCATCGAGATTGAGTTCGGTATTAAATTCGGGTGCTCTGACTTTAAAGATAATATCTGCTTGCGACCAGACTGATGCTGCATCAGGTGCAATATCAGCACCTGCTTGCCGGTAACTGTCATCGACAAAGGTGGCGGCTTGACCCGCTTGGGTTTCAACAACCACCTCAAAGCCAAGCTTTTGTAGCTTTTTAATAGACGCTGGGGTGGCAGCAACCCGGCGCTCGCCAGGGTGGATTTCTTTAGGGATTCCGATTTTCATAAAACATATTCCAGTATTTTTTAGAGAATGATAAAGGGTTGATTATTTATTCGCTTCGTTCAATAACCATGGCGATACCTTGGCCGACGCCAACGCACATGGAGATTAATGCATAACGGCCACCTGAGCGCTGTAACTGTCGTGCTGCGGTTAAGGCTAAGCGGGCACCAGAAGCGCCTAATGGATGGCCCACCGAAATGGCACCACCATTTGGATTAATGCGCGGGTCATCTTCTGCCAGACCCAATTGTTTCAAATCACCTAACACTTGGGCGGCAAAGGCTTCGTTTATTTCGATAACATCCATTTGATCTAGCGTTAAGCCTAGACGCGTTAGTATTTTTTTACACGCGGGCACGGGGCCTAAGCCCATAAGGTTAGGTTCAACGCCGGCTGTGGCCCCGCCTAAGACGCGGGCGATTGGTGTTATTTGATGTCGGGCTCCAAACTCACGATCGGCGATTAGCACGGCGCTAGCGCCATCATTAATGCCTGACGCGTTAGCGGCGGTCACAACACCGTCTTGAAATAAGCTAGCCATGTTCGACATTTTATCTAAGCTTGACTCAGCACGAGGGTGCTCGTCGGTGTCTACGATGATGGGTGGCTTGCCCCTTTTTTGTGGGATGCTGACGGCGACAATTTCTTCAGCAAAGTAACCGTTAGCTGTGGCTGCTGCCCATTTTTGTTGTGAATTAAAGGCGAATTTATCACAGGATTCACGACTGATGTTTTCGGCCTTGGCAACGTTGTCAGCGGTTTCCGGCATAGACTCATGGCCGAATTTTTTACCAATCTCAGCGTTAGGAAAACGCACACCGATAGCTGTGTCGTAAACCTGGATGTCTTTACTGAAAGCAGTATTACTTTTATTAAAAGTTAGCGGTGCTCGGGTCATGCTTTCTACGCCGCCGGCGATATAAACACTGCCTTCGCCGCAAGTTATGGCGCGCGCCGAGTCGATTATTGCGGCGAGACTACTGGCACACAGTCGATTAACCGTTTGTGCGCTAACTTCAACAGGTAAGCCTGCGAGTAGGCTGGCATAACGGGCGACATTACGGCTATCTTCACCTGATTGACAGACGCAGCCGAGGATAACGTCATCAATTAATAAGGGGTCAAATTTATTGCGTTCAACCAAGGCTTTAATCACGCCGGCAGCAAGGTCGTCAGGCCTGACGTGGGCAAGCGCGCCACAATATTTGCCAAAGGGGGTTCTAGCTCCATCGTAAATATATGCATCTAACATGACTGTTTCCTTTAATTAATTTAATTGGTAGGCGAGTTGCTGTGCGTCAGAAATCGCCTTCGCAGCATCAAGCTCGCGGACCTCATTCACGCCACCAATTCGATACAGTGCCTTGAAGGTGCTGACTAGCGAGTCGGCTAAGTCATCACGTGCTTCTTGTCCAGCACAAACAACAATTGTGTCGGCAGGTAATAATTTGGCTTCACCCCGTTGGGTAATGTGCAAACCGGCAGCATCAATTTTGTTATAACTTAAATCACCCAGGGTTTTAACGCCACGTTTTTGTAGCTCTACTTGATGAATCCAACCGGTTGTTTTGCCTAATGTGCGACCAAACTTATCAGCTTTACGTTGTACCAAGGTGATGTCGCGTATTGATTTTGTTGGCTTGGCCGGGTTTTTCAATAGGGCGCCGGGCTGTTTTCCATCAGCGTCTATACCCCAATTATTGTTAAACTCACTAACCGGGTCCGTGTTTAGTGCGTGGTGGCTCAGAAATTCAGCCATATCATAACCAATACCACCGGCACCAATAATGACAACGCGTTGACCCACCTTCTCAGGTGAATTAAAGGCCTGTTCATAACTTAATACATTAGCTTGATCGCTGCCGGGCAGGGTCAATTTACGTGGTTTGATACCTGAGGCTAGCACAACGGCATCAAAACCAGCGGCTTTAAGTTGTTGTGCATCAACACGACTATTCAATTGTAGATTGACTGCGTGCTTGTCCAGCATCACCTGAAAATACCTGAGCAACTCATCAAACTCGTCTTTACCGGGCACTTTACGTGCGAGTAATAGTTGACCACCGATACTTGCCGCCGCTTCAAATAAAGTAATATTATGCCCTTGCTTTGCTGCTTCAATCGAGAAGGATAAGCCAGCGGCCCCAGCGCCAATCACGGCGATTTTTTGTGGCCTTGTGGTTTTAGGTTTTAGCCGGTAGATGGTTTCGTGACAGGCACGTGGGTTGACCAAACAACTGACCGTCTTATTATTAAATAAGTGATCTAAGCACGATTGGTTACACGCGATGCATGTGTTGATCTCTTGGCTACGTTGTTGCTTGGCTTTGAGTACAAAGTCGGGGTCTGCAAGAAAAGGGCGGGACAGGTAAACCATGTCCGCATCACCACGTTTAATTATCTCTTCCGCTAGTTCGGCGGTGTTAATCCGATTAGCCGCAGCAACTGGTATGTTGACTGCTTGTTTTATTTTGGCGGTGGCCCAGCTAAAGGCCCCGCGTGGTACTGTCATGGCAATGGTCGGGATGGAGGCTTCGTGCCAACCAATACCGGTGTTAATTAAGTCTACCCCAGCCGTTTCAAGCGCTTGGGCAAATGATTGTGCTTCTTCAATGTTCCAACCGTCTTCAACTAATTCAAGTACCGACATGCGATATTGGATAAAAAAACCTGTGCCTAGCTTTTCTCTGATGCTGCGAACAATGCTCAACGGGAAACGTGCACGGTTTTCCAAACAGCCACCCCATTGATCGCTACGGTGATTAGTTCGTGGAGCGGTAAACTCATTCAATAAATAACCCTCAGAACCCAGTAGTTCAATACCGTTAAACCCAGCTTGTTGTGCTAAATCGGCGCAATTAACAAAATCATCAATGGTTTGTAAAATCTGCGCTTCGGTCATCGCGCTGGGTTCAAAACGATTAATGGGGGAGCGTATTGCGCTCGGCGCTACAAGGTGGTCATGTTTAGCATAGCGTCCTGCGTGTAGAATTTGCATGATGATATGACTGCCTTGTTGCTGCACTGTATCGGTGATAAGTTTGTAAGATGCGACTTGCTTTGCTTCAGTTAGCATCATCGCCCCCGGTGCAATCAAACCTTCTTCGTTCGGTGAAACACCGCCAGTGACAATAAGTGAAACACCACCCTGTGCCCGCTCTTTGTAGAATTCAGCTAAGCGACCAAAGGGATCGTCAGTATGGTCCAAACCTGTATGCATTGAACCCATAATGATTCGATTGGGCAAAGTCAAAGAACCAATTTTTATTGGTGTGAAAAGCTGTTTGAACATCATGGGAGTTTAGAATAATTGTCAATTTAAAACAGTGTAACAATCATTGGATACGATACTCAACAATTTTGACAAACTAACGCTTGTTTGGTAACTTGTAATGCTTAAAAAACACCATTTTACAGCCATTAACAGAAGGATTTAAGATGAGCACTAACGATGAACTGATTTATAACGTAGATGCGGGTATCGCCACGGTTACTTTAAATAGGCCGCACAGGAAAAATGCCTTGTCTACGGGCCTGGTTGATAAGTTAGCTGATGCCTGGAAACGAATTGACGACGATGACGCCGTAAAGGTGGTTATTTTAACCTCCACTGATTGCGGTGTTTTTTCTGCAGGCATGGATTTAAAAGAAGCGGCGGAGATTAAAAAAACTACTGGCAAAGATGTTTTATCAACCTTAAAAGACCCATTCCATCAACGTATGCGTGACTGTAAAAAGCCCATTATTGCGGCCATGACGGGTCATTTAATTGCAGGCGGTATGATGCTGAGCCTTAACTCCGATTTACGTGTTGGTTTGGCAAAAACGCGGGTCGGTATCAGCGAAGCGAAAATAGGTAGAGGCTCACCGTGGGCAGCGCCTTTAGTGGGCATGTTGCCGCAACCGCTTATTATGGAGTTGGTGTTAACAGGTGAACAAATGGCCATAGAGCGTTTTTATGACGTCGGCTTCATCAACTATTTAGAAGACACGCCGGATCAAGTACGCGCGCAGGCGAATAGATTGGCTTGTATCATCCGTGATAACGCACCGTTATCGGTGATGGCGGCGAAAGCCAGTATAAAAGCGACCATGAACCTAGGCTGTGATGAGGGTTTTAAACAAGCATTGGCTTTGCATGAAGTCGTTTATGCCAGTGAAGACGGGGTCGAAGGTCCTTTATCGTTTGCTGAGAAAAGAAAACCCGTTTGGAAAGGTCGTTAATACCAACGACGAACCGATTTTAATTAACAAAGCCTAGAGAGATTAAGCATGAATTTTGAACTGAATGATGAACAACGAATGATCTATGAGTACGGTGATCAAGTGGCCAAAACCTTCGATCAACAGTATTGGTTAAAGAAAGCTAGAAAAAATGAATTCCCACATGAGTTGTGGCAACAAGTCAGCTCAGACGGTTTTATGGGCATTATGGTGCCGGAGCAATATGGCGGTGCAGGTCTCGGTATGATGGAAATGAGCTTACTGATGGAAGGCTTATCAAATAATGGCATTCCACTGCTATCAATGGTGGTGGGTTCAACCATGTCATTGCCTGTTATCGCTGATCACGGCAGTGAAGATATGAAGCAAAAATACCTCCCCGATGCCTGTGCGGGTAAAACGCTGTTTTGTTTTGCTATTACCGAGCCAACAGCGGGAACAAATACAATTAAAATCAATACTATCGCAAAGAAAAAAGGTGATAAATACCTATTAAGCGGTGCTAAAACCTTTATTACCAGTGCTGATGAGTCCGACTATGCCCTAGTGGTTGCCCGTACTGCTGCGCATACAGATGTTGAAAAAAAGACCGATGGTTTTACCCTGTTTGTGGTGGATATGAAAGCGAAAGGGGTGAGCATGACCGCGCTTGAGATGAGTGTGGTGCTTCCTGAAAAGCAATATCAGTTGTTTTTTGATGAGGTTGAATTGACCGACGATGATATCGTAGGTTCAGCCGGTAAAGGGTTTGAAGTATTGTTTGAATCGTTAAACCCAGAACGTATTGTGGTCTCTGCGATGTGTAATGGCATCGGACGTTTGGCACTTAAGCGTGCGGCAGAATATGCCTCTGAACGGGTGGTATTTAATGGGCCTATTGGTGCGTATCAAGGTTTGCAGCACCCATTAGCGGCAGCTAAAACACAAGTTGAACTGGCGTCTTTAATGACTAAACAAGCGGCGTGGCTATTCGATAATAAAAAATCGGCTGGTGAAGCATCGAGTATGGCTAAAATTGCCGCGGCAGACGCGGGTATGCAAGCGGTAGATGCCTCGTTACAATGTTTCGGCGGCAACGGTTTTACTCATGATTATGGCTTGTACGATATGTATTCTGTGGTTCGTTTACTAAAAACTGCACCGATAAACAAAGAAATGCTATTGAATTATATTGCCGAAAAAAGTTTGGGCATGCCGCGTTCGTATTAACGCAATAAACTTAAGTTGGAAAGAATTGATATGACAACACAACGTAGCCTTTGCCGTTCATTATTATTTGTACCGGGATCGGCTCAAAAGCGGATCGATAAATCAGCGAGTATTGATGTTGATGGCCTGATTTTTGACCTTGAAGACGCGGTGTCACCGGATGCGAAGCTGAGCGCGCGTGATACCGTGGTTATGGCATTAGGCTCACCGGCATTTAATGGCAAGCAACTTATTGTGCGAGTCAACGGCATTACAAGTCCTTGGTTTGAGGATGATATGCAAGCTATTGTAGCCGCAGGACATTGCGATATTATGCTACCGAAGTGTGAGTCTGCGGAGGATATTGCGAGGGTGAAACAAGCCACAGCTGGTCGCTCGGTTAATCTGCACGTGATAATTGAAACAGCCAAAGGTGTATTAGCGTTAAAGGAAATTGCTGAGTCACTATCCGCGTCGGATTCGTTGTGTTTTGGGCATGTGGATTTTGCTACTGACATGGCCTTACCTGTGGCTGATGCCTCACAGGGTGTGGTGTACCATGCTCGTTGTCAGGTCGCATTAGCCGCACATGCTTATGGTGTTATGGCGATTGATAATGTTTGTCTTGAAGTCGCTGATGAAGCAATTATTCGTGCCGATGCAAGCGCGGGGATTAATTTAGGGTATGCCGGTAAATTATGTATCCACCCCAATCAAGTGGCGATTGTGAATGAGGTTTACACGCCTAGTAATGAACAAGTCGAACTTGCTAAAGAAATTCTAGCCGCTTGGGAAGAGGTGCAAAAACAAGGGCAGGGTGTATTTAGTTTTAAAAATAAAATGATTGATTTGCCGGTTATTCTAGCGCAAGAAAGTATTTTGCAGCGTTATACTGCCGCTACTAAGGAAAATAAAGAATGAAAGAAGTATTAATTGAAGGCCCGTATTTTGAAGATTTCAAAGTCGGAGAGTTTTTAGAACCAGCTCCCTCGGTTACAGTGACCGATGGCCATGTAAGCGCCCATCAAATGCTGTTTGGTGACCGCCTTAGGTTACCGCTAGACCAGCACCTTTGTGCTGAAGTAACCGGTTCAAAAAAACAACTCGCTAACCCAACCATGGCATTTAGTGTGGCCATTGGACAGACGACGTACGCCACACAAAACGTCATGGGTAATTTGTTTTATCGTGGTTTAGTATTAAAAAAACCGGTTTTTATTGGCGATACCTTGAGCACCACCACCAAAGTAGTTGCTTTACGCCAAAATAAAGCCAAAACAGGGCGCCCAGCCACCGGTATGGTTGCATTAGAAATTTTGACAACGAATCAACACGGCGATGAAATTGTACATTTTTGGCGCTGCCCAATGGTGCCGTGTCGTGATCCGGAGGCTGACACAGGTCATAACGATGATTTAAACCAAATACCCTCAGAAATCAGTGTCGATGCTTTATCCGCTGCGGCCCCTAGTGATTGGAATCTGGATTTATATAAGCAAAAAATTAAAGGGTTTCACTTTACTGATGTGGAAGAAGGGGTTAACTACCGTGTTAAAGCAAGGGATACCGTTACCAGTGCGCCAGAACTAACCCGTTTAACGCTGAACTTGGCGATGACACATACCGACGCAGGTGCGAGTGTCTACGGTAAGCGCTTAGTGTATGGCGGACATACCATTTCAATTGCTGCCGCACAGATGGTTAGAGCATTGCCAAATGTCTTAACGCTATTGGCATGGACGCATTGCGATCATGTGGCACCTGTATTTGAGAATGATATATTACGCAGTGAAATACGTGTCTTAAAGAAAACCGCACTTGATACGGGTGGCGGCTTGCTTGAATTGCATATCAAGGTCTGGGCTGAACGTGGTGACCAAGCGCCTCAACCGGCTGCGGATATACAGGTACTTGATTGGGGCCTGATTGTTTTTATGGCCTAAGACACGAAAATGGATGCTGTAGAACGTTACCTGACTATTGCTAATCAACCGCTAAGGACCTGGGTTTATGGCGATTTGAAAGCAAATTCGCCTTGCCTAGTATTATTACATGGGGGGCTGGATTGCCTGGAAACATGGAAGGATTTTCCACATCAATTAGCACTAACAACAGGGTTGCCTGTTGTTGCTTATGAACGCTTTGGCCACGGTAAGTCAGGCCAGTTAAGTGGGCACCGACAAGCCGATTACCGCCATGATGAGGCGGAGGTAGTATTACCAGAGGTATTGCGTTTGCTTGGATTAGAACAGGTTGTTTTAGTAGGCCATAGTGATGGTGCTGCGATCGCCTTGATGGCAGCCGCTTCGTTAACTGAAAAAGTGATGGCTGTTTGTGCTATTGCACCACCATTGGTACCGGAGGAAACCGTTCGCGAAGGTATACGGGTGGCTGTTCGTGATTATGAGCAGGGTAATTTAGCCGACAAGCTAAAAGTGTTTCATGGTGAGGCAACGGATGCCTTGTTTTATGGCTGGGCAAAAGCGTGGCTTTCCGAGGGGTTTGACCAGTGGTCCTGTGCTAAGGAGTTACAAGGTATTAAATGCCCTGTCTCTTTAGTATTTGGCAAAGCAGATGATTATGGCTATCAAGCAAGCTTGGACAAACTGCGGACTCATTTGAGACAAAAACCAACAATATTGTTAATTGAAGCGGTGGGTCATATGCCACATCATTATGCTAGAAAAGAAACAATACAAGCCGTAAGTAAACTTATCAAATCAATTTAAGTTAGCTGTTTAACACATTGTTTTTATTAGTATTTAATAAATTTTATCAATTTAAAATAGGAGAAAGAAATGGATTTAGAATTAAAAGGTAAATCAGTTATCGTTACAGGTGGTGGCTCAAATATTGGCCGAGGTATTGTTTTAGCCTTCGCTAAAGAAGGGGCTAATATCACTTTGGCTGACATTGATGAAACACAAGCGGCAGGGGTTGCTAAACTCGCGCTTGAGCGCGGGGCATCAGGGGTGCAAGTGATTAAAACAGACGTCACTAACCTGGAGCAAGTAAAAGCTATGGTAGCAGCAGCGGATACAAAATTCGGTGGTGTTGATGTGTTGGTTAATAACGTGGGCTGGGATGATTTAATGTTCTTTACTCAAACAACACCTGAATTATGGCAAAAACTGATTGCACTCAACTTTACCAGTAACCTAAATTGTACGCATTCGGTTCTAGAAGTGATGCTAAAAAACAAAACCAAAGGTTCTATCGTATCGCTCAGTTCAGATGCCAGCCGTCAGGGTGAGCCACGTGAAGCGGTGTATGGCGCACTAAAAGCGGGTATTAATAGCTTGATGAAATCATTAGCTAGAGAAAATGGCCGTTTTGGTATTCGTTGTAATGCGGTTTGCCCTGGTGTAACCATCCCTGAAGAAGATGATGAAGTAGGCGCAACCAGCATGTGGGCGAAAAAAGACTCGATGTTTACTGAAGAGCAATTTGCTGCGATCGCCAACGCCTTACCGTTGAAAAAAGTAGGTCGCCCAAATGATTTGGCGAATGCCGTGTTATTTATGGCATCAAATGCGGCCTCTGGTCATGTTACTGGCCAAGTACTCAGTGTTAGTGGTGGGTATAGCATGATTGGCTAAATTCTTAGTCACGTGTAAAAATGGTTGCTAGGACGTGCGTCCTAGCAACCATTTTTTTGCCGATAATTACGTAAGGAGTTTGTGTGTTTGAAATACATCAAGATAACGCGATCTATATCGCTATTTTTTATATAGCTTTAGGATTTATTGCCTATTTGTCGCTTCGGAAATCACCACTCAACAGCTTGCTTGACGGTAGTGCAAAACGACAGATCAAGCAATCGATGTTTATGATGCTGGGTTTGTTAGTCTTTACGGTGTTCGTGTTGGTATCAGGTGGTTTTTTAGCACATCAAGACACAGCGTGGCACCAAATGGCGCAATCCAGCGAAAATATTATTCCGGCGTCTATTGTCATTTATGTGATTTTTTATCCGGCATTTTTTGTTATTGGTATTAGCCTTTGGCTGTACTCACGTTCTAGATTAGTCAAAGAGGTTTTTGATCGTCGTTTTCAATGGGCATTAATAGCAAATGCGATATCACCGTTTATGTTTTTACCGAGCCAAGACCCCAGTTTAGTGAATTTAAGTATGGAGTTTTCCAATATTGCCTTCCGTTTGGCTTATTGGTTGGTGATGCTTATTTGGCTGAGTAGTTTAAGTTACCTGCTTTTTCGTTTGGGGCTGAATGTCGTCAATTTAATTAGGTCTATGGTCAAATAGTTCAGCAATAAAAAAGGCGCCACAAGGGCGCCTTTTTATTATCAATGTTATCGACTAAGCGAACATGGGGATGATCAATTGATACGCATAAGTAATCAAAAGAACTAACTGCACTGTCCACAATGTTGCGCGAATGAGAACAGCAACCATGCTGGTTGAAATCATATGTACTACGGATTGAGCAATACGTGCATAGAGCACATACATGACTGTTGCTTCCATAATGGCTAATTGACTTGATAAGGCTGCAACAATAACTAAGGCTGCGAAAGCCGGTAACATTTCAATACAATTTAAGTGTGCCCGAGTGAGTCTTTGCCCAAAGCCTTGTACATCAGCACCGTCAGGTGCAAATTTATTTAAAGCAATTTTATCAGCACTGAAAAATGCATGGTACATCCGCATATTGACGAGTGCAAAAGTCAGTAGCAATGTCCATCCGGCGAATCCTGATAGTGCATATAATGTAGTGTTCATTTAGTTCTCCTCATTGTTATTATTTAGTTTTCTTTCCTGTGTAGTATGTTGGGTGAAAATCTAGTACCTGTTGCCCATCGCTCACCCAAGCGTGACAACCGTTAATATAGAACGGTTTTGACTTTTCTGCATCTGTTTTTCCCTTGGTTATACCGGCCATGCTTTGATAAATGGTGGTGGTTGCAGGTCCTACAAGGTCTGCAAGGTGAGTGCAGCCTTGTACGCCGGCTACCAATTCTTTAACTCGACGGGTCCAACCTGGGGCGATTTTTTCACCGATTAAGCGTTTAAAAATAGGTGTAATATCAGGGCAACAAGCATAAGGCGAGTGATCTGTTACCGCGATACAGTCGTGAACAAGAAGGTCGACATCGACTGTTAAGCGAAGCCACATTTCATGAATGGGTACCCCCGGCTTAATTGGGCCACGATGATTGTTTTCAACAGTATAGGTTTTAGTGTCTTTAATTTGTGCGTCCACATCCCATAAACCATCTTCGCGTCTATACCCCGTGCAGGTCACTTGGCGGGTGTGGATATGTTCTCTCTTAATATTGCTGTCAGGTAAGGGCATCAGTTTTCTAAAGTGTTAGGGTGGAGTAGGGTGTGTTTAGCCTGATTAAACAGACACTTTTTCGGTATCAAAATTGTAATCTTTTTCTATGGCCTGTTGTTTAAGTATTGCACAAAACTTTGGGTAGCTTTGCTGAATAGCTTGTACGATTTGCTGATAAGGAAGGTCATCGAAAGAACCGTGGTCTGTTAAATACTCCATGTGTTTTTCATTTTGCTGATTATAGGCGTGCATAAACGAGTCATTTTTACCGTCAAACTCGAGCGGCTTAACGCCAAAGCGTTGGCACATGTCGAGATTAAATGCGGGTGTGGCTTTAACCCAGCGACCATCAATGTATAGAAGCGTATAACCGTGCCAAATAAACACATCGGTTTCTAATAGATCCAACAGTTTTTGGGTGCTTAAATGATTTCTAACGTCAGCAAAGCCTAATTGCGCCGGGATGCCAACGGCGCGCGCTGCTGCCGCTAGTAAAACCGCTTTAGGGATACAATAGCTGGCACCTTGTTGCAGTGTATGACTGGCTTTAAAATTCTCTTCGGTCAGGTAAAACTTATAAGGATCGTAGCGTATTTGATCACGCACTGCGTAATACAGGCGAATCGCTTTGTCGCGATCAGTGGTTGCGCCAGTAGTTTCGCGTTGCGCGAAGGCTTGAACTTCTGCCGAATCACAATCGATAAAACGGCTTGCTTGAAGGTAAACTTGCATTGTATCCATAGGTTTATTTGAGTAATTCGCCAGCGATAATTAATTTTCTTACTTCATTGGTGCCAGCACCAATTTCAAGAATTTTGCCGGTGCGGTATAAGCGGTTGATTTCAGACTCCCACATAAACCCCATGCCACCATGTATTTGCACGCCTTGATCGAGTATTCGCATACAGCCTCGACCGGCGTGGAGTGCCGCCGCTGCTGAACGCATATGAATTTCTCCGCGACCACCGCCGCCTTGTTCAAGGTCTTTAATTTCTTTTAGTAATTGGTAGGTTAAACAGCGCATAAGTTCAAGGTCTGTATACATATCGGCAATCATCGATTGGACCATTTGAAAAGCAGCAATCGGCTTGTTGAATTGCTGCCGCTGCTTGGCGTAATCAATTGTAATTTCAAGTGCACGCTGAGAAATGCCGATGGCATGAGAACACAGCACCACACGTTCGATGTCCAGGCCGCTCATCACAATTTCCACACCGCTGTTTTCTGTGCCGACGAGGTTTTCTGCGGGTACTTTGCAGTTATCAAAGACCAATTCGCCAGTTTCACTTCCGCGCCAGCCCATTTTTACCAGTTTTTGCGCGACCGAAAAGCCAGGGAAGCCTTTTTCTATAATAAAAGCAGAAATACCGTGAGCGCCTTTTTCTGGGGCTGTTTTAGCATACACCAGTAAAACGTCGGCTACCGGACCGTTGGTAATAAACAGCTTACGGCCATTTAAAATATAATGATCGCCTTCGCGAATAGCGGTCGTTGCCATGCTGCCGAGTGCGTCAGAACCGGCACCCGGTTCGGTTAAGCCCAATGCGCCAATGGCTGAGCCATCACACAGGCGGGGTAAGTATTTTTGTTTTAAGAACTCATTGGCGTTACGTAGGATATTGTTTACGCACAAATTATCACTGGCTAAGTAATTGCCGGCCATGGTGTGATTCCAGACGCTCATCGCTTCGCAAGCAAAGGCTTGGGCATATAAATCCATTCCCGGACCACCGTATTGCTCGGGTACTGTTAGGCCCAGTAAGCCGACCTTTGCCATGTCTCGGAAGGCTTGTTCAGGGAACCAGTCGTCCTTGTCCATTTTTTCTGACAGGGGGTATAACTCATCACGTGAATATTTGTACACCATGTCATAAACTTGCTGGTGTTCTGAAGTAAAGCCGTATTGAGTAACATTTAACATGTGTTTTCCTTAATGCTGAGTTTTCTGTAAGTAAGCGTGACCTAGGTTATTCGTTATCTTGATATAAATTAACGTATTGCTCACGAAGTGTTGTTTTTAAAAACTTACCGGTTGCGGTAGTGGCTATACTGTCGACAAAAACGACTCGTTTGGGTACTTCGTAGCCACCTAGTTCAGCCTTGCATAGGCTGATGATTTCCTCTTCGTTAGCCTGTGTCCCCGGTTTTAAAATGACAAAGGCGGTGACCGCTTCTGTCCAATGCGGGTGCGGCAAGCCAATAACAGTGACACCGGCAACAGCAGAGTGGGCCATTATGACCCGCTCAACTTTTACGGAGGGCACGTTTTCACCACCGGTTTTAATCATGTCTTTTTTACGATCGACGAACATTAATTGATGGTCTTCGTCAAAGTAGCCCAAATCGCCTGAGTGATGCCAATCGAACTTTGATGCTTCAGCAGTTGCTTCAGGGTCTTTATAGTAGCCGGTCATGACTGAGGGCGCGCGCCAGACAATTTCACCAATTTCACCGTCGGGTAATAAGTCGCCTTGATCATTCATTACCGCTTGATCTGTGGTGAGGATGCCTTCACCCCAATAATTGCCCTTTTTTTCAGGCCAAATATCATGAAAAACAGTTGCTAAAGGTGTCATTTCGGTTTGTCCAGACGCTAAAACAAATGGGCAGTTAAAGCGCGCCTTTAGCCGTAGCAGGCTGGGTTGATCCATGGGGGCCATGCCGTACATGCCGACTTTAACTGAGCTCAAGTCATACGAGTCTATTTCCGGCACATCAAGTAAGGCTTTCCACATCAAAGGTAGCAAGAATATAAATTCTAATTGCTCTTTTTCAACAATTTTTAAAAACTCACTGGGGTCAAATTGTCTAAAAATAACGACTTTACCACCCACATGCATTAGGGTGGTGGAGACCAAATGTTGTGCGCAGTGGAACATAGGCATCACTGAAGCCCCTGCCATTTTTGGTTTAACACCCAATTCAACCGCCGCCGCTAAGGTGTTAATGAATAAAGCTAAATGGGAGGTTTCAACACCTTTGGGTTTAGAGGTTGTTCCGCTGGTATAGAGAATTTGCAAAGGATCTCGATCATTAATGCGTAAGCCTGTTATTTCATCGTTGAGTGACTGCTTGATAAGGGTTTGGAAATCAAGGTAATGCGACGCCACCTCGCAGCCGGTTACATCCATGGCCACCCAGTGTTCCACTGAACTTAATGCGTCTTTGATGGCATCGAATTTTTCGGTCAGTGAGTCCTCGACAATCACTGCTTTTGCAGCGCAGTGATTAATCGTATAGGTTAAATCGTCTTTCCCTTGTAAATGATTCAACGGCACGATAACAATGCCTGCTTTCATGCAACCGTATAAGGCTTGGGCAAAATCAATTGAATTAAAACCAGCCAGAGCAACTCGGTCCCCGGCTTTAACACCGAGTGAATACAGTGAGTTTGCCACTTGGTTAAGTGACTGGTTTAGTTGTAAGTAACTAAGGTGTAAGCGTTGCCCATTGCGGTATTCAACCAAGGCGGTGGACTGTGCTGCGGAAGCCGCTCGACGTCTGAACATATCGCCCATCGCGACACGGTCTATGAGATTTTTTTCAACATCATTTGCTTGCATTTGGTTTCTCCTCGTTACTTTTTTATTAGTAAGTTTTATTGAACTAAAGAACGGCCAATGATCATTTTCATAATTTCATTGGTGCCTGCATAGATTCGTTGAACACGGGCATCGGCCCAAGCACGAGCAACCGGGTATTCCCACATATAGCCATAGCCACCGTGTAATTGCAGGCATTGATCCATTACTTTGCACTGTAAATCACTGCATAATAATTTCACCTTTGAAGCCGTCACGGTATCGAGTTTGCCTTGGATATGTAGCTCTAGGCAGCGATCGATAAATACTCTAGCCGCGGTTAGTTCGGTGTCCATTTCGGCTAATTTGAATTGGGTGTTCTGAAAGTTTGCAATCGATTGGCCAAACGCTTTTCGTTCTTTGGTGTAGTCGATCGTTTGCAATAGAATGGATTCGGCGGCGGCGATCGCTGTGATGCCAACGGATAAACGTTCTTGTGGCAAATCTTGCATTAAGTAAATGAAGCCTTTGTTTTCTTCACCTAATAAGCAACTTTGTGGAACGCGTACATTTTCAAAAAATAGCTCAGACGTATCTTGTGCTTTCATGCCTATTTTTTTCAGGTTTTTACCCTTGGTAAAGCCCGCTACACCGTTTTCTAATAGAATTAAACTGGTTCCCTTAGCGCCAAGTTCAGGGTTGGTTTTAGCGACGACAACCACTAAATCAGCGAGTTGACCATTGGTAATAAAGGTTTTTGAACCGTTCAAAATATAGTCATCACCATCTTTCACGGCAGTCGTTTTAACACCCTGCAGGTCGGAGCCTGTTCCTGGTTCGGTCATTGCAATGGCAGCAATCATTTCACCACTGACAAGTTTTGGTAAGTAGTTGCTTTTTTGTTCGTCATTGCCGTAATGGATAATATACGGTACGGCAATGTCAGAATGGAGGGCAAAGCCTAGGCCGCTTAAACCAAGACGCGCGACTTCTTCGTCAACAATCGCGTTATATCGAAAATCTACGCCAACACCGCCGAACGCTTCAGGCACCGTAGGCGATATCATGCCTAACTCACCTGCCTTTAACCAAACGGAGCGGTCAACTTGGCCATCTTCTTCCCATTTTTCATGGTGAGGTGCGACTTCGTCTTCTAGAAATTTGCGCACACTGTCGCGAAACATTTCGTGTTCTTGCTCGTATACTGTTCGTTCAATCATTATTAAATATTTGGGCATTAGTTATAAGAAATGTTAGGATACCTGAAAGATAAAAACCTAACAAGCGCTTGGTATAAAGCGTATTAATTTTATAAAGGATTACTATGAATAGTACTGTAGAAGCAATGACCCCTGATATTGAAGATAATGCAGAGCGCCTGATATACGAGCGTCAACGAAAAGCCTACAAGGCCAATCCATACCCATCGTATGTTGAACGTAAGGCTAATTTGGATAAGCTTGAAAAAATGATGGTAGATAACCAAGAGGCTATTGCCGAGGCCATTAGCAAAGATTTTGGTAATCGTGCGCACCAGGAAACCCAATTGATTGAATTGTTTTTATCCATTGATGGTATTCGTTACGCACGTAAGAAACTTAAAAAATGGATGAAGCCGCAGCGCCGCTCAGTGTCTATTTGGTTTGCAGGTGCGCAAAATAAAGTATTGCCTCAACCGAAAGGGATTGTTGGTCTTATTGCACCGTGGAATTACCCTTTGTTTTTAGTGATGAGTCCATTGGCAAGTATCTTGGCATCTGGTAATCGCTGCATGATCAAGATGGCGGCCAATTCAAGTAACCTTGCCGCGTTGCTGTCTGGTTTGTTTAAAGAGGCATTTGATGAAGATGTCGTCGCCTTATTGCCAGGTGTAAAAGCCAGTGAATTTACGCCGTTACCTTTTGACCATATCGTATTTACGGGTTCACCTGAAACCGGTAAAACGATCATGCGAATCGCTGCCGATAATTTAGTGCCGGTTACTCTAGAGCTCGGTGGCAAATCACCAACTATTGTTGCGGATGACTTCGATATTGAAACCGCCGCAGACCGTATTATGCAGGGTAAATTCTTAAATGCGGGGCAAACCTGTGTTGCGCCTGATTACTTGTTTGTACCGGAAGCAAAAGTTGATAACTTTATAGCAGCGGCAAAAAAATCGATTGCTAAGCGTTACCCTAAATTGGCAAGCAAAGACTACACCTCGATTATCGATGAAAAATCATTTGCTCGACTAAACAGTACTTTATTAGATGCCGAACAAAAAGGGGCGTCTATTACCTCATTGATGGACGGTGAGGTAAAAGATGTGGCAAGTCGTAAAATTGCACCGCATGTGGTAACGAATACGAATGGTGATATGGTATTAATGCAAGATGAGATCTTCGGTCCTATTTTGCCCATCAAGCCGTATAAAGACCTTGATGAGGCAATAGCGTTTATTAACGAGGGTGAGCGTCCCTTGGCACTGTATATCTTTTCTAATAATAAAACGGTACAAAATAAAATCATTAAAAACACCTTATCCGGTGGGGTGTGTATTAATGAAACGGTCCTGCATGCTGGCCAACATGATATGCCATTTGGTGGTGTTGGTAATAGCGGTATGGGCCATTATCATGGGCAAGAAGGGTTTAATGAGTTCTCTAAATTACGGCCTATTTTTAAACAGTTTAAATACCCGGCATTACCGCTTTTAGCGCCACCGTATGGCAAAATGTTTAGCACCATTTACCAATTGATGATTAAGCTAAAACTTTAACCCTGTATAAAAAAGGCCTGAATCTATCAGGCCTTTTTTGATTAAATCGATTTATTTATTAATGACTTGGTGCGTCAGTGATTGATAAAATTTTGCGGCTAATTGTTCAATGTCTAACCCTTGCTCCGGTTTAAACCATTGTATGGTCCAGTTGAGTGACCCAAGGACAAATAAACGTAACAAGTGCGCTTCTCCTTCTAGCAATTTAGCCTCCAAGGCCTGTTCAATAATACCTTGCCAGATCGTTTCATATTCATCGCGTAAACGAATAAGGTGAGATTTTGATAAGGTTGACAACGACTTCCACTCAATGATCGACACAATATGCGCATCTTTATTTTCACCGTGTAAGGTCATCAGGTGACCATAAATAGCTGCAAAAAGTCGCTGATCCACCTGTTCAATATCCGCGGTTTGTTTATTGATCACTTCGATAGACGTTTCTAGGCCGCCTTCTATCACAGCCACTAAGATTTCTTCTTTGTCTTTAAAGTGATGGAAGAGGCTGCCCGATTTTATTCCAGTAGCGCTTGCCAACATACGAACAGTGGTCCTATCAAAGGATTCCTGTTTAAATAAACCTGCAGCGATTGTTACAAGTTCCTTGCGTCGATTTGTCTGTTTGGGTATAGTCATTTATTACCTAGCGCTTGCTTGGTTTTGTAATTGTTTTCTAGAGTATAGAGACTGGGAGAAAAGATGTCTATAAAAAGCACCATGATGAATTTTCAGTTAACCTTGCCAACCATGTTGGAACGGTTAGGCCAATTTTTCCCGGACGTGGAAATAGTTTCACGTATGCCGGATAAAAGTTTACACCGCAGCAACTATGGGCAGGTCCATCAACGAGCCAAGCGGCTAGCATCAGCATTAACTAAAGCTGGCATCAACCAAGGCGAGTGCGTCGCCACGCTTATGTGGAATCACTATGCACATTTAGAAGCGTATATGGGTATACCCGTGATGGGGGGTGTTATTCATACACTTAACTTAAGGTTGTCACCTGAAGATATTGCCTATATCGCTAACCATGCCGAGGATAAAATCCTTATTGTGGATGATGTTTTATTGCCGTTATATGAGCAATTTAAGGCGGATGTTAACTTTTCAAAAGTCATTGTGGTCCCGCTCAGTGGTGCTGCGGTCAGCGATGAGTATATTAATTATGAAGATTTTCTGGCCTCAGGGGATGGTGATTTTGACTACCCAATGATTGACGAAAATGCCCCCGCAGGCATGTGTTATACCTCCGGTACAACAGGTCGACCAAAAGGGGTTGTGTACAGCCATCGCTCTACGGTATTGCATTGTTTTGCAGAGGCCATGCAAGACACCTTAGCAATTAGCCAACATGATGTGGTTACGCCCGTTGTGCCTATGTTTCATGCCAATGCTTGGGGCTTACCGTATACCTCAGTTATGGTGGGCGCTAAGCAAGTATTCCCTGGCCCTCATTTGGACGCCGAAAGCTTGCTCGATTTATATGAAGCGGAACAAGTGACCTTGAGCGCAGGGGTTCCAACTATTTGGATGGCGATCAAGCAAGCCAGAGAGGCACAACCTAACCGTTGGAAAACAGCCGCAAACATGCGCATGGCAGTCGGCGGCTCAGCGGTACCAGAGTCATTGTTCCGTGCCTTTGATGCCTTTGATATGAAAATTATTCAAGCCTGGGGAATGACGGAGACCTCACCGTTAGCCACACTCGGCGGCATACAAAATAGTTTAGCGGGGTTGGATAAAGACGCACAGTATAAGTATCGAATAAAGCAAGGTGTCCCTTTACCCTTTGTTGAAGTCAGGATTGTTAACGACGAGGGTGTGGTGCAGCCATGGGATGGGGTTGCTCAAGGCGATGCTGAGTTAAGAGGGCCGTGGGTCACCGGCGCCTACCATAAAAACGAAGGTGCCGACGATAAGTTCAGTGATGATGGTTGGTTGAAAACAGGTGATGTTTGTAATATTGATCGTTAAGGTTATGTCAAACTCACCGACCGCACCAAGGATTTAGTTAAATCGGGTGGCGAATGGATTAGTTCTGTCGACCTTGAAAATGCCATTATGGGCCATCCTGACGTGATTGAGGCCGCTGTTATTGCC